>BNJT01000742.1_pt1 | contig 270936 bp, 452 predicted proteins | sample 8540491 | NCBI WGS metagenome assembly BNJT01 (sample SAMD00202455, study PRJDB9452) | human saliva metagenome | host: Homo sapiens | reverse complement strand
ATTACGTATTGCTCATTACGTGGATGAGAAATGTATCCAAAGCGTTGTCCACATCTATTTTACCAGTTACTTGGGACATATAAAAGTCACACTACCAAATGATAATTCCACTTCAAAAGTCGCGCATCCTTCAAGAATAGTCGCGTTATCAAAATAAACAGACGCGCTACCAAAAGAGCAATCTAGCTTATCATATGTGAAATTAGAATTATTATAGCAAGTGTCCCACTGCTAAAAGTAATATCTCTTGATGAGATGTTTTTTCAGGCCAGAAACGGCTGTTCGTCCAAATTTTTGGGTTTAAAAATCAGGCTTGGGTTGAAGCAGGCCAAAACACTTGCTCCAAAAGGGTACCACTCGAAATTTGGTAAGAAGTGATAGTGACTATTTGCGATGACTAAAGCAATATAGCCAAATGCAAAACCAGCAACCAGCATTTCATTTTTACAAAATTTTCGATTGAAAATAAGCAAAGCTCCGCAATTGCAAGAGTCCAAATATTAACAATGTTCAAATATGAAAACCAAACTGTTCCTTGGAGTAAAACCACGCGCCCAGAACAATAAATCCTAAGCCAATAATTGTTTTTTTCATATTTCTTACTCTCATTTCATTTAACTTTTCTTTTAAAATCTGATAGTGTCGAGATACGCACTTGTTATGTGTGTCACAAATTGAATCAAAGTTAGTCCCTGAAAAGGACTTCTTATCTAAAGCATAAATGTTTAGCATTGGTAATCGTTGACTTTGAAATTCGGCAAAATAAGCCGGTAGTCGTTCTTCCAATTCATAGCTAATTAACTGATTTACAAGAATATCTCTAGCATGCAAAGATTTTAGCGCCATCCGCTTCAAAGAACAAATATTCATCAAATCGACAAAATATCCACCTTATCTTTATAGAAGGCAATCGGTCACAGGCTCGCTTGTTCAAGCGCCTGTTGAATGAGCTATTTCTTCATTGTACCGACCCGTCGAATAACAACTTCGTCTCACCAAATCAGCATCTAGCCTTAATCCTTATTTTCATAATCTCCTTCCTTATTTCTGACTTCATTATAACAGTCTTCTTCTAAAAAGAAACAAGAGATTTCAAGTGTTATTTTGGTTAACTAAGTGGTTGTTTACCTTCTTCAAAAATTGTTGGGATTTCTCTCATCTTAAGATCTACAATAAACTATTTAAAATAAAATACAATGTACAAATATTGAATATCTGTCTCTATTTTATGATTAAGCAAATTTGCAACTTTTCTTTCTGATATAATGAAACTACAGAGGTATTAGAACCAAATAAAAAATTAATCGATTTGTTTTGACTATTGGAGCTTTATTGGATTCTTGTCTTTATTGCATATATTCCACAAAATTATCGCTAACTTGCAAGGAGAAAAAGCTCAACCATTCCAACCACTATTCGCAAGTAGTTTCTCTTGTTGTTTAATTTGGGCAATCTATGGTTGGACCAAAGAACCTAAAAAGACTGGATTCTCATCATTCCCAACAAGAGGAGTGATATTAGGCGACTAACTTTTCTTACTTTTTATAAAATTGAGAGTAAACAAACCAGCAACCCATGAAAAAGTTATTGCTGGTTTTTCTTTTCGCCGACTGCAGGATTGAACCTGTGACCTACGCGTTACGTGAGTGCTGTTTCACCAACTGAGCTTGAGCTGGCAATCACCCCTTTAGTATAGCACCTGAGAATAGATGTCAAGAAATTTTCGTCGTTGAGAAAAGCCTGTCCCAAGACAAGCTTTGATAGGATTCATCTTACGAACTCTGCACTCCTCATAAGCATCTAGTCCCTATCCCAGAGTTTCAGTGAAATAGTAACAGAATAAGAGAAACAAGAATCAAACCGATGATATTAAAGAGACCATTCTTTTCTTGTGCACAGCTAGCTGGATAATAGGCTGTAAAAGCAAAGGGAACAATAGCTAATCAACCATCGAAGAAGCGAATGGTAAATCGAAATCGGATATTTAGCAAAATCACGAAATATATAAAATATATAATTATATGCTTGATTGTTTTGGTCTAAAAGGATACTTTAGCCGTCGTAATTTTCAAAGAAGTATGTATCAAAGTCAAAAGGAATGCAGACTAAGAAAAGTAAATTTTAGATAAACCCAGTTTATATTGGTAGCCGTCGTTGCTAAATAGGACGCTCCGACTAAGAGCTCGCCTAAAGCATCGATTTGTTGCTCCAACCAAGATATGAAAAAGAGGGATTGATGGACGAGCTGGCACTTATCAAATTCTCCCTTTCTCACCAACCGTTGTCCTAATGCCCAAAGATTATCAAAAATAGACGATCCAGTCCCTTTGGAATCAAGGAAAAGCCATAGATAAAGGTACTTCTTGAAGGTCCAATTTAGCGAGAAATGCTGAAAGAGGCTGATTTAGAAACAAGATTCAAACCTTGAGTCAGAAACTCAAGACAATTAACTACAAAATCAACTCCTGTACTCCATGACTCAGCTTTTAAGTATTGTCTAACAAAAATCAGATGCATCCGTTGATATTTTTTCATGCTAACCTCCTTGAATGTGGTATGTAAGACTGACTTTTCCAAATCATCATCTGAGACAAGCCCACCATCACCAAAAGCCAAAAAATAACTGTAGCAAGAGGGCATGAAAAATCTGGCTCGTGTTATCTTCAACAAATTTATCATAACCGGAGGTAAATCAAGGATGAAAAGGTAAAATCTATAGAATATCTGGAGACAATCTTAGGAAAGAAAGCTAAAGGAATCAAACTTCCAGACATGAAAGCCACCAGCGAATTTCTTGAGAAGATTGGAGCCCCATAAATTTTAAAACAAAATGCAGAGAAACCAAAACAGATGTTAAAGAAAAAATTAATCAGGTAAGCTAAGGTTAAATTAAACAGATAAATTAGCGTTCGTACTAAAACATCAACCATATCTTGTCCTGAGAAGATTTGTATCACGACAATCACACTTAAAAAGGAAGTCCGACACTAGCAAAAATCAACCATTTGGAGCCAACTTGTGAAAAGATAAGAAGTCGCAAAATGCACTGGTCTCAGTCAAACGCATGATAATAGAACCATCCTTAACCTCATCGCCAATCATAAAAGAACTATCTGATTTAGCTGTACACTTAGTAATGAAACCCATAATACTGTAGAGTACAATGAAGTAAACTCGCGAACCGCAATTTCTGTGAAGAATCAAAAACTGCCCAGAGAGATAGAAAGCCAGTTCTCGTGGTTATATCTCACTTAGAGAGAAAGAAATTCACCGATAGGGTAATCAATTCCCCATTCCAGCATTTATGAAAGGTTTATAACGTCTCCATATTTTGAAACATCTTAGAGCTCCTTTTCGGTAGCGAGACAATATCCTCACACATCTGTATCAACTAGTTTTCAACTTCGAATCTCAAAATCGGACAAGGTTTGCTTGATAATATCAGCCGTTTGATATGTGAATCATATTATTGATGGGCGTCATTTCCATCTTTCAACGTTCATATCGGACATACTCTATACAGTGAGAGCTCCCGCTGACTTTTGACTGTGAACTAGTCTAAAAGAAAGAGTTTTCATCTTCCTCAAAAGTTTTGATAAACTGTCCCATCAAAAATCTCTTCCTTGTCAATCATAAAGATCCCATCACATAATTGCTCATCATCACCAAGTCATGAGTGGTCAACAGAATCGCGTCTGCTCTTCTTGGTTAATCTGGGTGATAGCTTGATTTAATATTGTCCTTGACAGAGACATCCAAAACCAATAGTTGGCTCATCCAAAATAGTACTTTGGGATCAGGAAGAAAAGAAGCCATTATCAGTCGCATCCGTTGGCCAAGCGACAGAGTCCGCACGGGGTCTCTTGACAGCACCTTCAAATCCAGGACTTCACTTCATCCATCCGCTTATAAAAGAGCGAGCTGCAGGCACATCGTATCTCTCTTTTAAGACCGTGTGTAGGTCTCTTGCAGAGGCCAAATCCCACCACAGCTGGGCTCAAGCCCGAAAGACGCTCCAATATCCTTCTTGACATAGTCTATGGCGATTGTCCTGTGGAATCTTGCACAATAATCCGACAAAAACAGATGTCGGCTTCAAAATCCCAGTCAGCATCTTTTGATCGTTGTCGACTTCCCAGCACCATTTGCTCTCGATAAAGCCTAAAATCTGGCCCCTTGGGGAACCCTCAAAAGTTAAATCCTTGACCGCTTCAAAGGTCTGCTTTTTCAGGATGAATAAAGGAGCGCAAAGCTCCTTCAAACCAGGTTCCTTTACTGTCTTCACAAAATTTTTCTGAAGATGTTTCTACTTTCATTGCCATATCTATCTCCGCTATCGTAAGGAACATGCATATACACAAGTATTCTAAATCCTTACTTTCTACACCTTCTAAATTTTATTATTACAGAAAGCTTTTATACCAACCTCATTATAGTCCAAACAAAACAGAATGCAAGTCGTTTGCCTATAGATCATGAAATCATTTTCTCTTTAAAACAATAATACTTTTAATACAAACTTGGTTTATTAGTTTCTTAAAACACCAGAGAGTGGGACAGAAATTGGTAATCTGTTAGAATTGATTGCCCTCATCACTCCTCCTGTAGCTGAGTAGGGCTCTGTTGGATGAAATCAGCGTGCAGAGCCTCCACTCAACCACTGCGTCTTTGCCTGACAACTAAAGACAATTGAGGGCTAGGACTTTTCGTCCCAACCTCCTTGTTTGTACTGTTTAGCTAGATTCAGCTTTTACCTTTCTGAACATAGTTTATTTATTCGCCATCCTTCCTATTCTTCAACGCGAAACACTCTATTTAAGATTTCAACCAAAACATGTGAAATAGTAGGAGAGCTCCATTGTTCTTTCAATTCTATAAAAAGTGTGGTTAATTAGAAGCAAAATATTAAATTAAATCTACCACAAATCGTAAGACTAGGTTTGATAAGTTTCTCTTTTGCCAATACTTTTTATCTGTGTCAGTTCTTTTCCATAAATTCTCTTTTCCGTGAATGTTTGACAACAAAAAGAAGGCGCATCGACTATTTGCATGTTACTTCCTCTATAATTTTACTTTAACTGTTTTACTGCGACAAACTAAGACTTTAGATTTTTAACTCTTTGCGGATAAAACGGCTATTTTCCTGAAGTATGTTTTTACACATTATAGTCTACCTGCAAAGTGTAGCGAGATAGTCACTTTCCATAACGTGACAATCTATGCCCTTTTGTCACACGATTCATACTATCACAGACGCACATAGTTGTCCTCTCAATCTGAGTTTCTAAGGTATGGCTAAATTCATATCCATATCCTGGAATTTCATGGTTATCTCCTGCCCTTCCTCTTCAAGCTCTTTGAATTAAAAGTGCTGCAGTGAAAAACTTAGCAGTACCCTCATCGGCTTGTCCCATACAATGTCAGCATCACATGCATATCCAAGGATTCCGCAAATCCGACCATTAATAACAGTCCACTTTTCAATACCGAGAGGCTTCTATACATGCTGTCTAAAATCTTCTATATGTACACATTTGAGACCGGATTAAAAATAATATCAAAAGTTCTCACTTTTCAAATGGAAATGGTTTCATGTCATATCGCCTTGAACTGTATTGATAAGCCTTCTCTTTTAGCAACCAACTCATCTCTTTGTAATTATTGTGATTTAGAAAAATCCATTATGGTGACATTTCACAACCTTTTATAGCAAAAACTGGTCCCTGCTGACCACTCACCACAAGCTAAACCTCTAGTCTCTCTCCATTTGCTCAAACCATTCTTGTGGGAACTCCAACAGTTAATGCAACAGAAATGGATGTTTTCTAGCTTTCTCAATTCTTCATGTGTCAGGTGGCTCAGTATGAAATATACGCTGTTCCATCTATCTTTCATTAAATTTTATATAATTGTTCATCTTATAATTTCCTCGTAATTTTATATTATTTCGATTTAAGTTGAATAGGTTACTATTACTTGATTTCATCCTATTATACCATATGTTCAATTACTATTATTTCAATATTTTCAATTAGTATTTTTTAAATTTATGTTTCGTATATTTAAAATATCGAACCAACGATTGTTTTTCTTTTCATCCCTTAAAATAAAAATAATAATCCGTCCATCTTTGGTATTCTCTTTCATTGAGTTTGAAATAACTCTTCGATTATCAGTCATTTGTCCTAAGGATAGATTTTTATATCTCTTTGTCTGTCAGATTATCAGTAGTAATCTCACTGAAAGTTCAAAAATCCTCATATACTCTCGTCCATTCAAACACTCTAACTCAGATAAATTTGTTCGTATTTATATATCACATTTCGACAAAACATATTTTCTTCACCCTGGCAATTCAAGATCGTGTTGATCACACACGAGGAAGTCGATATTGCAGATATCTATTTGGTATCGTTACACAAAACAAAAGTCTAATTATTCCTGTAATAGATCTCCTTAACTCAATAAGTGTGGCAAACAATAAAAAGGTTTATCCAAATTGATAAACCCTTGTTATATTAAGCTTTTTACAAGCTTCATGTTTTACCTCTGAACCGAATACATCAATACGTTCTTCAACTGAAGCTGTGATTGCTTTCGAACCTGGTTTCAAGAATTTACGGGTCGAAGAGTTTCTTCCATCGTATTCTGCTTGTTTGCATCGTATTCACGCAATTGACGTAGCAGTTTGCAAAATGCGATTTGCACCAGTATTTACGTTAACTTTTGCAACACCAAGTTTGATGGCTGTTGGATTTGGCGTCAGGAATACCTGAACCACCGTGCAATCACGATTGGGAATCCTGGAAGAGCTTTCTACACTTCTTCATGATCAGTCAAGACCTCCCAGTTTGTTGGGTATGGTCCGTGGATGCTACTCGATACCAGCTGCCAAGAGTCGATTCAGTAGCTACCATTGTTAGCATCTTCGATTGAGCCAATCACCTTTTACCAACGATACCATCTTCTTCACCACCGATAGTACCAACTTCAGCTTCAACTGGAGATACCTTTAGCGTGAGCTTTTTCAACAACATCCTCAGCTAATTTAAGGTTTTTCTTTCACTGGAAGGTGTGAACCGTCAAAACATGATAGAAGTGTAACCTACTTCGATACACCTCAAGAGCATCTTTCGTAGTGACCGTGGTCTAAGTGGATTGCAACTGCACAGTGATGCCCATTGATTCAACAAGGTTAGCGATCATGTTGCGAGCTACTTTATAACCACCCATGTATTTTTGCAGCACCCATTGAAGTTTGGATAAGCACTGGAGCTTTTTAGCTTTGCTGCACGCAAGATAGCTTGTCCATTCAAGGTTGTTTGTAGGTTAAACCATTCAACTGCGTAACCATTGTCACGAGCAGCTTGGACAAATTTCTTTCTGCTGAAACGATTGCCAGTCTATATAGGCCTCCTAATTATTTTATGGGGATTTCCACTTACATTGTTTATTTTATCACTTTTTAGAAAAAACCAGTTTCACTATGAATGTAAAACGCTTTCATAAAAGATTCATTAATGATCTCCCTCCAACATCTGATAAAATATGTATTTTACAGCCAGCCGAAGCCAGCTTATCTAATGCGGAGAGAGGGACTGAACCCTCACGACCCTAAAGCGGTCACAGATCTCAGTCCTGCGGTCTCGCCAATCTGCCCGCCATCCCCGCGATTGAGTAATTTTACATTAGTATAACAGACAGCTAAGGCTTGTCAAGAAAATTTTTAGTTTATTTCAAAAAGACAACCTTCTACTCAATCAAAAGACTGGGAAATCTAAGGAAAAATGAGGCTAAGATAGACAACGGAAAACTTAGTGCGTACTTAGTTGCAATAAAAACAGCCACCGTTTGGTCTGGGTCGTATTTTTCAAAGTCAATACTATAGTCTCGATGAAGCTCACCTGTTTCTTCTGCCTGCCAAAATCCTCTGCTAAGCCATGAAGAATCGTCTTGCGGATCCTCCCTTATCAGCCCTCAAATACTTGATAGTCCTGCTCGGATGTATCAAAAATCATAGATGTCCCATCTGTCAAACGACAGATAGAGAGACTGTAGTCTCCTTTGTAATCACTAGCATAGTCATGATAGACAGCATAAACCGGTTCCCCTTGGTCAAAAGCTTCTTTCACAGCTCCCTCTTGTTCCTGCCAGAGAGTTTGAATTTTTTCTATACAATGCTCATCTTGAAAATTATTAGTACGAATACTTCCTAGAATCTTAAAAACATGTGTGTCCCCTCTTAGATTGGATTTATGGATGGCTAACAATCATTTCAAGCTCTGGCCCCTCTAACTTCCTAGCTAGCCACATCACCGGTAAACAAATGATCTCCTTGTGAATTGATAGGTTTGACCATCTACGGTTAATTGTCCTTGCCCATTTAATACACTGTTGTAAGCGTATAGTCATGCTGTTTTAGTAAAAATCAGCCTGGCCTGTCAGTTCCCATTTGTAGACAGCAAAGAAATCATTGGCAACCAGTAGTGGAAGACAGATTATCCACTTGTAAATTGACTGGACGATCACAGCTTTGTTCACCAATATTCAAAAACATCGATAGATTTTTCTAAGTGCACCACGGAGATTCCCCTGCATCATCCTTTTGCGGTCAAAATCGTACACACGGTAAGTTGTGTATCACTAGACTGTTGGGTCTCTAAAATCAAGATACCTGAGCCAATAGCATGCATAGTAATTGCTCGGTACATAGAAGAAATCGCCTGCTTTTACCTTTACCTTTGTCAAAAGCTGATCCCAATTTTTAGCTTCAATTTGTTCACGAAGTTCTTCCTTGGTCTTAGCATGATGACCGTAGATGATCTCGGCATCATCATCTGCTGCGATAACATACCAGCACCTGTCTACCTAGTTCACCTTCATGCTTCAGCCCATAGGCATCATCTGGATGCACTTGGACACTTAACCAATCATTGGCATCTAAGATCTTCGTTAATAGTGGAAAAGACCGGTTCAGGACGATTACCAAAAAGCCTCTCGATGTTCTGTACATAATTTGTCCAATTTCTGTCCTGGCATACCGACCATTCTTAATAGATGATACTCCATTGGGATGAGAGCTGAATCGCCCAATATTCTCCAACTTTATCACTAGAATCTTCACAACCAAAACTCATCTCTCAGTTTGGTTCCACCCCAAATCTTGCACAACTGATTGTAGAAATAATGGCTCTGGAGCATTTTGACCTCCAAAAATATTCTTTTATTATACCAAAAACGAATAGTCTTTTAACACGCTTCTTCATCTTTCTATACTAAAAACTACAAAAATTTAGTCATTATCTCAGCTAAAGCCAGCTCAAAAATATAGGAAAATTAAATGCGAAAAGCCTCTCATCTTGATGCTTCAATTCTAGAGAGAAATTTCAAGATCAGTTTCACAAAACTAATACTATACATTTCTTCTGTTAGACTACACGTAAAAATAGTCCTGAGATATTAAAGCTGAGATTGAAACACTTTTGTTCCAATCTCACCTGTTTTATTACTCTTCTTCTATCAAACTCATCTATTATAAAGATCCGCAGGAAACCTTTTCGATCCATCAGCCGATCGTGACTTTTGTTACGATATCCCATCGCGCATGACAATGATCAAATCTGCATTACGAATAGTGGATAGACGATGGCAATCACAAAAGATGTTCGTCCTCCATGAGTTTGATGTCCATCGTTTGAATCAACCTTTCAGTCCGTGTATCAACTGAAGATGTTGCTTCATCTAGGATAAGCAACGGAGCATCTTTAGTAGAGCTCGCAATCGTTAAGAGTTGTTTTTGCCCAACAGACAGCGTAACCGTATCATCCAGAACCGTATCATAACCATTGGAAGCGTCATGATGAAATAGAACACCAGCTTTTTGCAAAAGCATCAATAACCGCTTCATCACTGATATTCTCCTGGTTACAGATCGATTATCTCTAATCGTTCCTTCGAAAAAGCCAAGTGTCCTGTAATACCACAGAAAAAGCATCGTGAACTTGAGCGTTGCATATCTTGATATCCACACCATCAATCATGATTTTGCCCAATGTCCAATCATCATAGAACTTCATGAGTAGGTTAACAATCGTTGTCTACTAGCATCATAGGCCCAACAATTGCAATTTTTGTCCAGCCTTTTGCTTCGCTGAGAAATCGTGAATACAATAGTCTTATCAGGATTGTAACCAAAGAAGACATCTTTAAAACTGGACATGACCTTTTACATTTACTGTTAATTGTTGAAGTTTCAGGAGAATCATCTTCCATATCTTCTTCTGCTAGGAAACTCAAAGACACAGTCCCATAGCTGCACTAGAGATTGAGTTCAGATTCCCTCAAGGATTTGAGAAAGAGGTTGTGATTCGCTATGTAGACCATGAAAAGCCACAATCGTACCCATGCTGATGGAGCTTTATTATTAGCCATTGTAGCGCCCACAATCACGACCATCACATAGCCAAAATTACCAACAAAGTTCATCAGTGGAAACATAATTCCCACAAATCTGACTTCACATACCAGCATACAGATTTTGGTTTGAGGACATTGAATGCCAAACGTGTCTTTTTCTCGCACCATTGTAAACTCAGTAATAACACTGTGCCCAGAGTACATTTCTTCCACACATCCATTGATAGTGCTAGATTACTTTTTGTTCTTGAAATATCTCTGTGATTTCGCCATCAGAACTGCTGAGAAAAACAGCCCATTACACTGAAACTAATCGTCACAAACGAAAGCTACAACATTCGTATAAAACATCATAAAGAGCACAGTGTTAAAAGTAAGACTGAAGAAATCAGAGGCTCAAACTCTGTGTCAATGATTGTCCAACTGTATCTACATCATTTGTCACACTGATAGGGTATCCCTTGAGAATGGCTATCAAAGTAGCTTTATGTGGCAAGCTGATCTGCACCGCAGTCCTCAAGCGTTTGAAAAAGTGCTGAATCATATCCGAAATAGCATAGGTCTGCGATAATTGATAAGAGAACTCATGATAAAGTAAAGCTAGGAACAAACCCTATATTTGAGATAGCTCCCAAGTCCATCTCACCTACCACAGACCATCTGTAATTAAGCTCAGTGATTTCACGCTAAACTTATACGGACCAAACACTGTAGCACACTAGAGACGATCGCACCTATTACTGCAACGACAAAAAGGAAACTGGAAGCTCTTTAATATAGGGCTTCATTTGGGTAAATAGGTGTATTTTCCATTTTCAGTTCCTTCCTTTGATAATTGAGAATAAGCAATTTCTTGATACACTGCTACCCTCGTAGCCAACAACTCTTATGAGTGCTCTTGCCCTCTACGACTCTGACCTGTGATACTCAGAACTAGGATTTGAATCGGCATCCATAATAGTAGAGATCTCGCTGGCAACAATCAGCTTCTCGTCATATGTTGAGTCTCGTTCTGCCAATCTCTTTTCGTAAAACACCATCTGGTCCGTATAGTCCAAAGCAGAGAAAGACCATCACCAACATCAGCAGAATTTTCTGGCTTACGCTCAATGCACGCGCAATGGCTAGACGTCGACGTTGACCACCAGAGTAGTTCGTCAGCCTCCTTGGCTACTTTCCAGACGTAAGACCTGCCCCCTTTTCTTCTACAAACGATTTAGCCTGTGCTAGTTCCAAGGCTTCCCACATTTCTCTCTCTTCATCCAGTGGTGTCTCCAAGCTTCTCCAAGTCCAAATTTGAAGTAATTGTTCCTGAGAAAAGTACAGCTTGCGGTATATATCCCACCTTATTCCGTAGGACTTAAGCTCATAGTCACGGGACGTCTACGCCGTCGACTAAAATCCTACCTTCGTCACATCACAGAAACGAGGTATCACCAACAAGGCTGATTTACCTGAGCCTGTAGATCCGATAAAGGCCAATTGTTTCGCCAGCTTTAGCAGTAAAACAACATGTCTCAATTACTGCTTTCAGAATGCATAACGGAAAGAAACATCTTTCAAAAGTCACTTGTCCTTTTGCTTTGCCCCTCAGTCTGTGCTTGATCTTTTCTTTTGATACTGCTATCCAATGCTAACACTTTGTTAATCCGGCCAGCTGGAAACAAGGGTACGTGGCAAAACAACAAACAATGCACCCATCAGCAAGAACTAATAACAACCTGCATGCCATAAGACATGAAAACAGGAACAGATCTTTGACATGAGGACCATTGCTTATCGGTAGCTGCTGCGCTATGAATCAAATAAGCTCCGAATCCAATAAATAGCCAGCGTTAAACCACTTGAAATCCCACTCATAATTTTGGATTGAATAAAGACATGAAGCGATTAATAAAGATATTAAGGCTAGTCACCTCATCGTTTGCGTAGCATCGAATTTTTGCATCCTGGTAATCTTCTGCATTATAAGCCTCGAACGACTCGGACTCTCTCTGTCACAAACTTTCACGTGTCACACTATTTAACTTTATCAGTCAAGGCAGTTTGTATTAATAGATTGCTTTGGAAAAAGCCAAAGTCACTTCAAGACAATCGTCATCAATATAATGGCCGCAACCGCAACCAAAACAGCGATCAACCAAATCTGATTCGCCAACAACCTTAGTCATAGCCCAAATCGCCATGATGCTCGAATAACAACTTGTAGCGTCCCATGGCGATAAACACTGAATTTGGGTAATATCGTTGGTTGTTCTGGTCAGAAGATTCAGATAGAGAATTTTTAATCTCTGAATCAGAATAATCCAAGACACGATTAAAAATATCCTCACGCAAGCGGGTAGTATAGCTAGGCTTTCAACTGAGAGGACACAAAACCAGCTATTACCAAGGAGAACAAGCTTGCAAAATGATAGGCCCAGCATTTTCAAACCTGGTACCCATAGCTCTCCTGTCGTTGTCCCCGGCGTCTGTAGTAAAGTTGTATCGACATATAAGTCGGAACTTCTAACCTAGATAAATGCTAACCAAACACATAGAATCGTCAAGAAATCAAACTGTAATTTTCATGTTATACGTTTGAACAACTTAAAACATCATATTCTCCTTTTCTAATTTCTTTATATTTGATAGAACTTTTCTGATAAATCAGTACAAAAATTTCTAACTCTTTTTCCGAAACCCCGCAAGATACATTGATCAATCTCATCAAAAAGCCTGAATTTCTTTGATTCTATCTTTGAGCGATGTTTGTTAGTTGGACAATCTTTTGTTCTTTAATCTGTTTTGCTTACTTTCAAGATAATGGTCCCATTTTTTCCATTCTTCATCAAATTACTGGCAACTGATTTAGAAACATTCAGTCTCACATTCGATATCTCGGATAAAAGTTCGATTCCTTTTTTATTCGCTGAGACACAAAATATAAAACCTGACCTGAGGCCAGCTTACAATTCAATCCCACGTTCTTTTTGGCTCAATCTGACCATCCGATGATTTGACGACCAAAACGTTTGAACTCTAATAATGGTTTTTCCAATGCTTCCACTCCTTTATCAGTCTAATACAAAAGTTTCCATGAGAACTATTTTCTTAACACGTAACACACCAAAGTCAAGAAAAAGTTTCCACGAGAACTATTTTGATAAGAATTAAAAACTAGCATGAAGCTGGACTCATTCTCAACGAATTCCTTCTTAAATGATCTAACTCATGCTGACAAATCTGAGTAGGAAGACCATTGCTGGTCATATTTTGCCGTTCCCAATTTCTATCTAAATACTCCACAGTAATCTCTGGTAACGCGTCATCGTCAATCGACTACCAGAAAGAGACAGGCATCCTTCTTCTGTTTTGATATGGACCTGATTTGAGAGCAAAAGAGATTAAACAGACTACAGGCACCAGACCATACTGAAAGATAATCACTCAAGCCTTAACTCCAATCATATTTCTGCTGCAAGACCCATTAATAGTTTTCTTTGATGCGCAAGTAGAGTGTCCTGTAAATCCTGGGTGCCAAATAAAGATCCAATTTGGTAGCAGGTTCTGACTTTTGTTGTAAAAATAAACATCTTTTACAATTTTTGTTGCATCTTTCAATTGGGATTAAAGAGAGTGGGACAGAAATCGGTAATTCAGCGAATTGATTTCGTCGTTCCCATTCCTCCGCACAGTTGAGAGGGGCTGTAAAAGCTGATGAAATCAGCGTAGTAGAGCCCACTCAACCACTGCGTCTTGCTCGACAAGCCAAAGACAATTGAGAGGTTAGGGACTTTTGTCCCGGACCCACTTTTATTATATTATTTGCATTTCGTTCGCTAATTTCTTTGGCTAAGACAAAGTTACCTAAAGTTGCAGAGCTATTTCCAGCTACAGCCGGTGTCAGCGATATAGTCTCGAACATCAGACACTGGTAGATAACCATTTAGAAGAACCGTAAATTTCTCACGAACACGATCCAGCATATGCTGCTGAGCCATCACCCCACCGCCAAAGACGATGACATCTGGTCGGAAAGTAACTGTCGCCTTAACAGCAGCTTGGGCAATATAGTAGGTTTAATATCCCAAACAGAACTATTGAGTTCAATATTTTCACCTCGAACTCCTGTACGAGCCTCCAAACTTGGGCCAGCAGCCAGACCTTCCAAGCAACCGTTATGAAACGGACAAACACCATTGAACTCTTTTTCTACATCCATAGGATGTTTTGCTACATAATAGTGACCATTTCTGATGGCCAATTCTCCAGCAAATTCTCCACGCTGGATTGCTCCTGCTCCAATTCCTGTCTAAATAGTATAGTAGACCAAATCAATGCGGCCACCAGCATTATTGCGAGCAACAACTTCACCATAAGCCGAGCTATTTACATCCGTCGTGAAGTAAATTGGTATTATTGAGTGCACGGCGTAATGCACCAACACATCTACATTCGCCCAGTGATATTTAGGTGTTGTCGTGATATAGCCGTAAAGTTTTGAGTTTTGGTCAATATCAATCGGACCAAAAGATCCAATAGCTAGGTTAGCTAAATTGTCAAAACGAGAGAAAATTCAATTGTTTTATCTAGTGTTTCAATTAAAGCTGTTGTTGGAAACTGTACTTTCTCACGGACCTCAAATTGCTCAATATTTCCGACGGCACAAAATTTTGTACCACCTGCTTCCCAAACTTCCGTATAATTTGTCATAGGAAACTTTCTGTTACGCCATCTAACTCAAGATTAACTTATGAGTTGAAAGGGCGTGGTTTTTCTTACATTCATTTTATTATAGCACATCTCGGCTAACAACTGTTTCATCAAAATATACTTTTTTTCATACTTTTTCAAGGCATTCAATCTAGTAAGTGGCTAGCAGGAAAAATCGTCAAAACATTCTCAACGATTTTAATAGTTCATTCAACTGTTACTGATTTGGCTAAATTGTGTGGTTTATCTCCACATCTAACCATGGTGCAAGGTCGCAAAATAGGCAACCAGCTGTGTTGAACAACTATTGAGATTGGTGAGAGGTAAGGATAAATGTTGTAAGAACGATGTCATCTGTATCCCTAGCAACATTCTCTTCTGCGATAAGTGAGAACCTTAGCACCACGGGCTGCGACCTCTGGATATTTCCATGCGTGTGTCATTTGCAAGGACAGGATCTGATCAGGAGGGCCAACGACCGGTGTTCCTCTTCAATCAAGGCAATGGTTCCGTGCTTGAGCTCACCAGCTGCAAAGCCTTTCGCATTGAATGTAAGAGATCTCTTTGAGTTTGAGATCAGCTTCACAGCTGGCTAAGTAGTAGTCTTGACCACGCTCCAATGTAAAAGCGTTGCGAGTGGTTTCGAGAAGCTCACGAACCTTGGCATCAATGATTTTCTTTCTCAGAAAGTAGTTGATCTCGATCGACTGAGCTGCTGATCGACAACTCATGGAACCAGGTCAGGGCTTGTGCGCTTTCGAGTACTGCCGCTTTGCTTCTCCAACTGCTTTTGCCAGGAAAGCGCAGGCAGCGATTTGTGCCGTGTAGGCCTTTTGCTGAAGCCACGCACTCTGATCCAGCATGAAGAAGCATAGTATGGTTAGCTTCACGTGGAAAGAGTTGATCCTGGTACATTTGTGACTGTCAAGCTTGAAGCCCATTTCATTAGCCTTAACCAAAACCTGGCGATCAGCTGTCTCACCAGACTGGCTGATAAAGATAAAGAGCGGTTTCTTACTGAGAAGTGGCATGCCGTAATCCCACTCTGATGAAATCCCAAGTTCTACTGGTGTATCTGTCAATTCTTCCAACATTTTCTTAGAAGCAAACTCTGCATGGTAAGATGTTCCAGCCGCAAGGATATAGAGGCGATCTGCTTCTTGAACTGCCTTGATGATAGCTGGATCAACAACAACTTGGCCAGATTCATCTGTGTAGGCTTGGATCAATTTACGCATAACAGTTGGTTGCTCGTCAATTTCTTTGAGCATGTAGTATGGGTAAGTTCCCTTACCAATATCAGATAAATCTAGTTCAGCAGTATAGCTGGCACGTTCACGGCGATTGCCATCATAATCTTGAACCCCTACACTGTCTGGCCTTAACGATCACCAACTCCTGGTCATGGATTTTACATATTGGCTAGTTTCACGAATCATAGCTATAGCATCTTGAGCAGACCATGTTATAACCATCTCCAAGACCAATCAAAAGCGGTGATTTATTCTTACACATAGAGATCACTTCAGGATTCTGTGAGTCAATCACAAAAGCATACAGAACCACGGATGATATGAAGGGCTTTTTAAAGGCCCCAAGCACTACAGACCATCTTCTTCAGCAAATTTTCCAATCAAGTGTACGGCGATTTCGTATCAGTTTGCCCCTTGAAGTGGTGACCTGCAAGGTATTCTTCCTTGATTTCAAGATACCTTTTCAATCACCCCATTGTGCACCAAGACAAAACGTTCTGTCTCAGATCGATGCGGATGAGCATTGTTCTCTCGTAGGTTTCCATGAGTCGCCCAGCGTATGACCAATCCCTGTTGTCCCTTGGACACCTTCTGCCTTGCAGACAATTCAGCAATACGACCAACTGCTTTCACCAAATTATATTTTGAGCTCCACCTAGGGCCAAAAATCCCCAGAATCATATAACCACGGTACTCTAACTTTCGGGTCCTGAATCAAATATCTGCTGCGCTTGTATTTCCCACAACTCCAACAATTCCACATTATTATTTACTAATTGAGTGATACTTTTTCGCATCACTACTCCTTCAAAATTGGTATAGTCCAATAAAGTACATATATTAAACAAGCAAAAAAGTATATACTTTTTTTGTTGTCAAGTTCTAGAATTGGTATAGCTATCATCATGTGGAATTGTTTACAAAAACCTGTCGCCATCAGCAACGGAGAGTTTGCACTTATTAAATCAAAAGCCATTTTTGTTGACTCAACTCTTTAAACCATCGACCAGTGATTTTTTGATGATGCGCTCTTTGTGTTTCAAATTGAGTTCAATTTCAAACCATAACGGTTTTATAGCTATTGGAGCCAGGACCAGCAATCGATAAAAAGTCCACATAAGGTAACCTTCCTTTACAGTTAGCACCATCCTGGATAGCCCGATGGAGCTGGCGCAGATGTCCTTTGACGAACTCAATACGGTAATCATCTTGAATGAAGCCTTGGTCACGGAACTTTTCTTCTCCTTCAACTCCCATTCCATTCTCCGTTAGCATCCATTCAATGTTTCCATAATTTTCCCTTGATATTTTGTGCAACATCATAAATTCCTTTGTCCATAAATCTCCCAGCCACGGTGCGGGTTAATCTTTCTTGACCGGCATGACATAAGGTTCATAAAAATGCTCTGGCAAAAGTGGTGACTCAGGATGCTTTAAATACTTAGGTGCTGCAACCCGAAGAGGCTGGTACTAATTCACCCCAAGAAAATCTACTGTATTTTCTCGGATGACCTGTAGTTGCTCTTCTGTAGCTGCTGGCAAGAGATCATATTGACGCAATAGTTCGACCAATTCATAGCTGGAAAATATCCCAAAACTGAAGGATCTAAAAAAAGGATCTTAGCTTGAAATAGTTTCGGCAATATGAGCAGCTTTTTAAATCCGCTGGATGCTGGCTGCGGGTAGGCTGGAGTCAGATTGAGAATACAACAATCTTATAATCTGCAGAAACTTCATGACAAGCCTTTAACTGCTAAGGAACTAGCCAGTTGCATGATAGGCTACTTTACTGCTGCATGTGCATCACCTTATGTGGTAATGCCCATCATAAAATATCCAAACTCGACTGGGACGATCGGTTCATTAAAAGCGGACCCATTGGATTCACTAAATCTCCAAATGTTTTAAAACAGCGAGCATAATTCGTAAGCATAAACGTATCCAAACTTTCCCAACCTCTTGAGCTTCCTGCAAGGCAAAGGGCAAATCAAAATGATAAAGATTGACAATTAAGCGAATGCCTTTTGATTGAATCCTTTTCAAAACCTTGCGGTAAAATTCAATCGCCCACTTGATTCTACCGGACCACGGCAATATTTGGAAAGCCGAGACCACTGGATCGAAGTTCGAAAGGCTGTATGCCCTGTTCAACCAAAAGATCGATGTCTTTGCTCCCAATGTTCATAAAAAGTAGATGTTTTCTGGGCCGATTTCATTATGAAACCGATAATTTTCTGACTAAACTAATAGTCCCACAGGTTGTCACCTTTCCCATCTCCTATCATTCGTCTTTCCGTCTGTGGACCGATGTAGAAGAACCCTCAAACAAAAATCTTTTGAAATGTTATATTGATACCTCACTTTATAAAGTCACTTCATTATACTCTTTCTGAGGCAATAAAAATAGGACTTATTTATTCTATTTTTTCCGCTTTTTAAAGAGAAAATTTTGGCAAAAACAAGTCCGATATTTGATAGATAGCTTAATCCATCTTCGTTGACGATAAGTTTTTGGGAGATTTACCGCACAGCTTTTCTAAACTTTGTAAAAATAACCTACATTACCATAACCAACAGCATAGCATACATCTTCTATACTGTCGCTATTGACAGCAACAACTGTTGAGCTGCCTTAATGCGTTGTTTATTTGGAAAGTTCAGCAAAGGTCGAATTGGTTTCTCGTTTGATCAACTGTCTCAAATAGACTGGGTTGACAAAAAAGTTCTTTACTAATATCCTTCAAAGAAAGATCCTTTTGATAATTCAAGACTGATGACTTCTTAAGACGTCACACATTTTCATTCATACGATACTGAGCGAATAATCCTCGTCAACTTCTGCTTAATGTATTTTAACAAACCTTTCAAATTTGATACACTTTCAATCTCTTTGATAATACTAGTCATATCATCAGGCTGTAAATACCAACAAGGGTAGACATCCATCATAAATTGAATAAAGAGTTGCTTTGGTAATCGATACTCTTGGTGTATGACTTAAAACAATTCCTTTTGAGCATATCTAGCTCTTTCTAAGATTTGATTGATATTCCCTGAATAATCACTCGATACATCGGTTCATAGTACTGAAAGAGAGGATCTGTTTGCTTTCTCCCCAACTGTACCATAAAACAGCATTTTTCGAGATTATTTTAAATTGTTGTAATCTTTCCTTTATATGGTGAAGAAAGCTCCAACTGATAGTGGTCTCTTCTTCGTGACGAGACAAGCAAAGATGAGAGCATCAGATTTCGACACTGGATAAGTAGTCGATACGACAAATCCATGTGGACCGTGACTAGCTCCCAACCAGACTGAAGTGCTATTTTCAAGAGAAACTCTGGCTCTTCCTCTCGAGCGCTCCTGAAAGATTTTCTCGATTTCTATGATGAGAAGATTGCTCAAATTGTTGAGAAAGTTTTCTAGAATTGTGGCTAGTTCAATCCTTTATTGACTGGCTTTAACCAAGTGATCAGCTACTTGCAGATTCAGAGCTGTCTTGACGTACTCAAACTCTTGATAGCCAGACAGGATAATACAGCTACATTCGGTGAGATTTCCTACATGTTGAGCAATCATAAAGTCAGACCATTCCTTACCAGGCATATTGACATCTTGTAATGACTATGTCCACTGGATTCTGACCGATGTATTCCCGTAAAGCCGTTTCAGCATCATTAGCCGTCGCAACGACCTCCATCTTCCATTTTTCAAAGGGAATGAAGAACTTTCAATCCTCTGTAATCATCTGTTCATCATCTACTAATAGTACTTTTATACATCGTATTTTATTCATCCTTGATTTCTATGATATAGCGAACCCTTTATTTTCTTCCGAATCAACAGCAATGTTGTACGGTCTCCAAAGAAAAGCAAAAAGCGTTCATGGATATTGATGATTCCAATCGAGTTCTCTTTTCTTTATTTTCTGAAGCTTCTAGTTGGCGATTTGATAGAATATGGCGAATTTCTGCTAATTTTTCAGCTTTTATTCCTCGGCCATTATCCTGGATTAAAAGTGACTAGCCCCTCGCCATTTTTAAAACTTTGACACTAATCACATTGTCCTTTCTACGATAATCACACCATGAGCAAAGTAATTTTCTACTCAAAGGTTGGATGGTAAACCTTTAGGTATAACCATCTTTTTAATTCCTCAGCTATGGTAGCCGTAAGCTACAGAATTGGGATGTCGCACCATACAAAGGTAGCTATATTTACGACAAAACTCTAGTTCACTTTCTAGTGTTACCTGTGTTTCATCAGAAATATTATTCCTTAATAGCTACTAAATTCATAAATAATATCTGCAAGCTCGTCCTGACTTTTCATGACCGCATACATCCGAATAAACTCTAAAGTATTATACATAAAATGAGATTAATCTGTGCTTGTAAGGCTCTCATATTCGCATCTTTTTGATTGAGCTGAGCTGATATATATCATGGATAGCACGATCTAGATTATCCAACATGGTATTGGTATTATCCGCAATTAAGAGCAACTCCTGCTCTTTTGTAGCTGTGTCAATACGCAGATGGCTAGCCCCTTGACCAATCGCTTGAATCGTCTCTACTACATCAACAACCTGCCGCTGATAGTTGCGGAAGACTCGTTGCAAAATTACATAAAGACTAGCTGTCAAAAATCAAGCTAACTCCTAAAATGAAGATCGTGCTACGAACAGTCTCCTCCCGTAAGTAATCTTTTGGGTAAGGCCACTTCTACCACATAATCATGTGCACTGTAGCGCTTAATCCACTTACTGGCCAACCCTTCTCCAGTTTGAGAAAGATTACCTGGTTATAGGGAGAAGTAATCTTGATGAAGGAGTGGCAAATCATTACGTACATTATCAATGATTTGGTTGAAAACAGTCGAGTCAATCGTTATATAGGCTGTACCGATCATTTGATTCGCTGTATCATAAATCGGAATGGGAATAGCATTTTCAGATGGCTTATAGGAGCTGGCTAGTATTTGCACACCACCTCGATGACTGCGGCTTGAAGTAAAGACCATTTTATGAATCTTGTAAGGCAATGTCAATCCCTGTGATATAGTTGTTTTTCAAAATAAATGTCATTAATATTATCATGGAGGGATATTTTAATAACATCATTGAGAGCATTTTGAAGCTCCAAGAAGCATAAGCAGATGGCGACAAGCTGAAGTATTTATAAACTCCCTCTAATTTGGCAGAATTACCAAATAGATCTTGTATCAGCTGACGACTCCTTTGATGATAGTATTCAACCTCATCTACTGTCACGACTCCACAACTCGTTGCGAAAATGCTGCTTGCCTCCTGCACTTTGGTTTGCCAACTAGCGTAAGGAAATAAGCAGAGCTACAAAAACCAACTAGAATAAACATCGTCGTCGCATAAACTTTAATAAAGAATGTAACCAAAATCGTTTCACAATTACACAATCAATTTGGACTTCAACAATTCATAAACAGGCTTTTAATACATCACTAATAAAGAAATGCCAAGCACCAATAAAACAAAAATCCTAAAGCAGGTGCATAGTAACTCGGCCACTGAAAAGAGGGCATGTTCCGGAGCAACATTTTTAGCATGGCACTGATATTCAAAAATGCCGATAATCGATAATCTTTAAGCTATTTACATAAGACAATTCAAAATGTACCTGAAGTTTTAAATAAACCGAATAAAACCAGTGGCAAAACCAAGGCAAAAATCAGGTTCACAAGGCTTAAAAAAATGGTAAAAAGTGACTGTGGAAGTTGAATAAGCAGATAAACACCATAGATAAACAATGCTTCCACTACAGCAATAGAATAAAAAACTTGGTTTGCTTGGACAAATTGTCTTTAAATAAGTTCCAAGCTTGTTGAAAATGATAAGCCTTATAATTGCTCCCATGCTCTGCATAAAGCGACATTAAAACAGGCCAGCAGGTGCCACATCAAAAGATAAGACCACCGCAAAACGACAATAGGAGAAAAATACCCGACGCCAGCATTGCCAAATAAACCTTTTGAAAAATAAACTCAATCATTCGTCCCATATACTCCTCCTGTCACACTTCAGCGCTTCCCATTTAGGTCTCTACAAACGAGTCCTTTCGATTTCTAGACCCGCTGTAAATAGCTATCTCTTCTAAAAAGATAGGGCTCAATCTATAAAATATTATATCATATTTCCGTATTTTTCTTAAAAAGGCGAAAAACGATTCTTCAAAATCCAAGGCTGAGGCGCTACCGCCTCAGCCTCAACTTGTTGTATTGATTATTTTTAGATGCTAAGAATTCGTCGTATTGTTTTTGCAATTCTTTCAATACTTTGTCATAAGCACCTTCTGATTTCAGTTTGTCCATCAATTTTGGAATTTCAACTTCTGGGTCAACTGTACCAGTGTTGATTGCAGCTGAATATTGTTTTACTGTGTTGATAACAGCTGTGATTTCAGACTTAACTGGCTCAGTGTTAAAGTTAAAGCCAAGTGCTGGAGATTCTTTTGCTTCTGCAAGAGTTTTCTTAGATTCAGCAACTTGTTCGTCAGTTACGTTCTCATTGAGGTAAAGAAGCCAGTTATTACCTGTGTTCCAACCAGACATATGAGTGTTTCCATTATATGGTTTCAAGACTTTTACGCGGTCTTCTTTTCCAGCAACTTTTTCCCAGTTTTCGCCTTCTGGTCCGTAAACCAAGCCATTCAAGAGTTCTTTATCTGTATTCAATACATTCAAAACTTCCATAGCTTTTTCTTTGTTCTTAGAAGTGTTTGAGATGATAAAGTTTGCCACTTGCGCTGTTTGGTTCTTCTTGTAGAAGTCGATAAATGGTCGAATCGTGATATTGCGGTTTGCTACACGTGAAAGCAAGCTGTTTCCGTAGTCAGCAGGTCCTACTGTTTCTTCACGAACAAACCAAGTATCTGTTTGAAGATCGTAAGAAGTATCACTTGTTGCTACGTCTTGAGGGATGTAACCTGCTTGGTAGTATTTGTGAAGTGTCTTCAAATGTTCTACAAAGCGTGGAACTTCATAACGGTTTACAACCTTAGTAGCATCCCCTTTCAAGTCAATTACAAATGGTAATTCGTTGGTTACAGGGTAATCAAAGTTTTCTGAAGGGACAAAGTCTTTGTTGATTGCAAAAGGTGTTGTCTCAGGAGCTTTTTCTTTGATCGTTTTCAAAGCAGCTTCAAGATCTTCATATGAATTCACATTTGAAACATCAATGCCGTATTTTTCTAAGAGTGGGCCATTGAAAGCAAAGTGTTGTGCTGAGGTAATATTAGCATTTACCGGAACAGCGTAAAGTTTGCCATTTACTGTATTCCCTTTGATATAAGCAGGGTCTAATGATTTATAGAGTTCTTTTTCCTTCTTTTTGTAAAGGTCTGTCAAATCAGCATAGGCACCTTTTTGCGCATTAATGCACATAGTTTTGAGCAAATGCGATATCAAAGTTTTCTCCTGATTGAACCATAACGTTCATCTTGTCACCATATTCGCCCCAGCCAATATATTGGATGTCAAGTTTTTACACCAGTTTTCTTTTTCAATAATCTTGTTTGCATTTTTCAAGTAGTTTACCAGGTTGCAGGTTTATCCCAATTTGATACATTTTGATGACTGTTTTTCATCTTCAGATTTTGGCTGAAGATTTCTTTTCACCTGTCAAGCTACTACAAGCAGTTAATGTTGCTGCAAAGTGCTACGACACTAGCAGAATAAAGCAAACCTCCAATTTTTCATAAGAATTTCCTCTATATATATATTGGACAAATTTAGGTTGATCTATCTAGATCAGCAACCTTATTCTTTCACGCCACCAATTGTCAAACCTTTAACAAAATAGCGTTGGAAGAAAGGATAAACACAGGCAATTGGTAGGGTTGATAACAACCATTGCCATACGAGCAGATTCTTTTGCAAGCTTCCACCTCAAAAGAGGCCAGCTGAGCACTTGCTCCCGCACCTTTGATAGGGAACCCATATTCGCTTTGAATCTTCATCACAATAAATACTGTAAAGGCACCAAGTTATCGCTCTAATATAAAGCAAGGCATTAAAACCAATCATTCCAGAAGGCGAGAGCCGTAAGAGACTGATGGTAGCAATTCCTGGCAATACCAGTGGTAAAACAAATCTGGAAGAAAACACGTGATTCGCTAGCACCATCAATCTTAGCTGATTCAATAATCGCCTCTGGGATTGTCTTTTTGATAAAGGTTCTCATAACAATGATATTAAATGGACTTAATAGCATCGGCAAAATCAACGCAGCTATCTGTATCTCCTAAGTCAAGCAATGACGTCATAATGATATAGGGTCGTGTACCATACAATTAAAGAGCATACTAGCCATGGCAAACAAGGTGAAGAAGCGTCTATATTTAAATGTACTTCTTGAAATAGCATAAGCATAGGTCGTTGTGAAGAAGACATTTAAACATGTCCCGACAACTGTGATAAAAACGGTGATAAAGAGAGATTGCAAAATCTTGTCTTTTCGAGTTGAACCAAAAATTCTATACCCGCAAAGCTGAATTGTGATGTGCAAAATGAGCCATCTACAACCAACCTTGTTCTCATCTGTCATCGAAATGATGATAACAAAGAAGAAAGGCAGGATACAAGATAGAGCAACTAAAGCTACAATAATATTGAAGAAAATATCTGCTTTTTTACTGAAGGAGTGGATACCTACGTTGTCTATTTTTCCTTTTTTCATAAACATCCTTCCCTTCTAGAATAAAAGCTGAATCTTTATCAATACGACGAACAATCAGATTTGTTGTAATTACTTGAAGAAAAGTCCGACAACTGACTGGTAAAGACCTGCTGCTGCTGCCATACTATTATCCTGTTTTATGCCAAACCATGGTAGATATAAGTATCCAGTACATTTGTGACATTGTAAATGGTTCCAGAATCACGTGGAATCTGATAGAATAAACCAAAGTCAGCTCGGAAGATATTTCCAACAGCCAAAATAGTCAAAATAGTAATAAGTGGTGCAAGCTGCGTGCAAGGTTACATGGCCGAATGTGTTACATCTGTTGCTCCATCAACTGTAGCCAGCTTCATAGTAAACTCGGATCAATCCCCATGATACTTGCATAGTAGATGATACTATTATAGCCGAGACCTTTCCAAATTCCGATAACTAGTAGGAATGCTGGCCAGAATGGCGCAAAGTTATACCAGCTAACTGGCTTCACTCCAAAACTTCCTAGGATATTATTTAGCAATCCCCTATCAGGACTTAAGAAAGCGTAAACGAAGAAACTAATAATAACCAAGATAAGAAATAAAGGAAAAGTATGTTGTTTGGTAAATTTTTACCATTTTCATAGAGCGTAACTCACTAAAGATAATCGCTACTCCCACTGCCACAATCAATCCTAAAACAATAGGCCGATATTATAAAAGCAAAGTGTTTTCGAGTGATAACATAAGCGTCTTATGAACTAAATAGAAATTTGAAATTATCGAACCATACCCATTCACTACTCAATACACTATGGATAAAAAGCCTTCTCTCCACTGAGCCGGTAATTTTTGAAAGCTACCACATTTCCTCAAAACTGAATGTAGAAAAATAAAATCAGCCAAATGACCCCTGCAAGCAAACCATCAGGAAAAATATAAGTTTTCTTTTTGATAGTCTGAATAAGCTTTTTCCTATAAAAATCTCCTTTTCTAGGCACTTTGTAACGCTCATGATTCTATTATATGCTTTTTCCCTAGATCTAGTTAAACTCCTAATTATAGAAAAACTATACAAAGATTATTTATCACATTTGTAGATAAAAATGAGAATAAAAATAGGAGCGAAAAAGAATTTTAAATAGCATTCACCTGCTTACTCCCCACATAGTTGATTTAGTCATCTTTGACCTTTAAAAGCCACATGCACAATACCAAAATCCCACACAAATTTGTTTTTCTAATGCGGATTCGTAAGAGTGGGACAGAAATCGGTAGTTCGTTAGAATTCGACTTTCGTCGTCCCACCTCCGCACAGTTGAGTTATTGTACAAAAGCTGATGAAATCAGCAGTAGAGCCCACTCAACCACCAGCGTCTCTGCTCGACAATCCAAAGACAATTAAGAGGCATAGACTTTTGTCCCAGCCTCTCAGTGTGCTCATGCTAGCATAAATCGTTGAAGCTGTTGCAATCATGCCACTGGTTAGCTGTTGTCGATGTCAAAACCTGTTCTTTGTAGAAATCGTTATAAGGCAAGATTTCTTGTTCTAATTCTTCGACACGCTCGATTTGACCGCTAATGTATTGCTCTAGGCGTTCTTGTGCTCGTTTAATCCGCTTGAGTAAACCTCCAAAGCGAATGTCGATAGTGTCTAGCCAAAAATTTTGTTTTCTGCTGCCATTGACGACTAAATTGCTCTGAAAACTCTTCAACTTTTTGATAGAGTAAAGGTAAGTTTTTGTCAGCTATGTCTTTCAAGCGAGCCTTGTCCCCTTCATGATAAGCTTTTTGAATGCCTGATGTTGCTTCAATTTTCAAGGCTAAGAGTTCATTTAACTGGGCCTGGGTCTCAAAAAGATAAGCATAATAGCCGGCTCTTTGGCTGACTTCCTTTAACTGCTGAGTAGATGCTTCAAAATGCTGCTTGTCTTTCTCAGGTCTGATATGCTGTTCCAACAAGGGGCAGAGAACATCCTGATATAAAGGGATGTAGCGGTTTGGATTGATACCACTCAAGTTTTTCTGGCAAATCTGGTAAGAGATTGGCCAAATCCACTTTCATAAAGTCGTCAATATCAAGACCTGTGCTCACCCTAAAATGCGCTGCTAACTTATCTAAATCATTCCGATAGGCTAGCTCTGTCCAAATCTGCAGAGCAGGTAGGATAGAGAACTGAGAAGATTCTCCACCATTATCTCCCCAACCAGTCACAATCACTTCTTTGACATGATTCTTCTGGACAAGCTTTATTGGCTTCGATAGCTACCAAGCGGCTAAAATGATTATGAGGTGTAAAGCCAATCCACTTCCAAGCACCACCAGCAAAGGCAATGTCTTGGCTGATTTTTTGATGATTTTGGAAGTTACGATTGTATTTTTCCTCGCTATCCTGCAGTAATAATCCCAATAAACCAAGGTCACTCGCTCTTTAAGACGATCGTAAACACACACGAGTTTCTTCTGGGATTTCACATCACGGTCATACCCATCCACATCAGCACATGAGTTTGAAGAACATATCGCTCCACATCTGACGGTGGAAACCATACTTATCTGCAATATCCAAGACTCGCCTGCAAGGTGTTGGCACATAAGAAGACTGCGGTTTTGGGAAACCATGTTGAATCAGACACGTCCTAGGCCCGACCAGGTGGGCTTCGTCCGTGCCGATATTAATCTTGCGTGTACGCAAATTGGCCATGCCTAGAACATGCCCTCGATTAGGTTATATAAACTTTTCTTCACCTTCAATCAGCGGGATATCCTCAACATCTCGCGTCTCTTGCACTTCCTTGACACTCCATTTTGTGTACAAAAGCGGATAGGGTGGGCCAAAGTTTGAATACAAGGAACAAAGCTCATATCAAGTCCGCTGTATGTCTTCAATCTCTTGCAATTCGCAGCGGTGTAGCGTCCTCTGAAAATAGCCAAAATAAGGCTGTGATTTTCTATCTCAGAGGTGTCTTCCATATAGAGCCTCGAAAGGGTGGAATCACCCCATCAAGCCGAGACCTCAATCATCTGCTTAGCTGCGCTTTGGGTTTAAGACAGCATTGCGGGAACAGTCAGCCACATGGGCCAAATCCTCATAGGCTGCCTCTTCTTCAATCTGCACTCGTCTTGACCTGATTCCAAGCGCAGCAGATAAAAGCGCCAAAGCTCGATAGAGCTGATGAGGTGCTTATAACTGATTTGATAACGTCCCTGACGTCCTTCCACCCTTGATTGATGTACCGCTGGAATCAGGGACAAGGCCGACTGCAATCTCACCTGAGATCCAAATATTTTTCAAATCGAGCAGATCGCTGCTTGCTCTTGTTTCTGTTTGATAATCCCAAGAATGTGGCCATTGTCCTTCCTCCTGTAACCAATTTACCAATGCACCATAAAGATTGGCTTCTCCTTGATAAGTACAGGCGACAATCTCTGGTGTAACAGAATATTCTTCATATCGATCAACAAAGTAAGAAATGGCAGAGCGGACGCCTTCTATAAATGTTTTATTTTGGCTAATAGAGCCACCCAAACTAATCACATCCGGATCAAATAGATGCGAATATTGAGCAGGCCCTGTGCAAGATTGCGGTTCATCCGCTCAATAGCTTGACAAAGGGTATTCCTGCTTCAGCTTCCTGGTAGATCTTGCGTCCATTCCAGTCGTCTGACCGGATTTTTCAGCGAGATAACGCACCATATTGCCAGTTGAGGCAAGTTGGGACCAGTTGTTGAGTTTTTCAGCAGGCGCAAGGGGTTGTCATATAGCCAAATTCTCCACCCATATGGTGCTTACCACGGTGTAATCTACCATTGACAATCATGGCACCACCAATACCAGTACCAATCACCACACAAGCGGCATTTTCCAGCTCTGGATGAGCTAGCAGCTCGCTCAAACCAACGCAGTTAGCATCATTTTCTAAATGAATCGGTAACTCATAAGAAGCTAGCTTATCATACCATGAGAAGCCATGAATATAAGGCACCGCACTAATCCCACCAATCGTTCCTGTCTTTCGATCAACTGCTCCTGGTACACTCATGGCAATGCCTTGATATTCCCGCTTGGACAGGAGCATTTTCAACCAATCTAGTAAACCATCTAAGTCATTTGGTGTGGCAATTTCTTGCTTGTCCAGTATTTCCCCTTCTTTGGACATAGCCGCAAATTTGATACCTGTTCCACCTATATCGTAATCTAGTTTGCAATGACCATGCTTTTCTCCTTTTTATTGTTTTTGTAAATTTAAGACTGAGATAAAAATATCGACTCTCAGTTTAACCACGCCTTCCAAAAAGCTTTCTACGGTTTCCTGGTCCAAGGACCCTGATTCTTCGACACCACTTCTTCCAATAGATTCACTCTGGATTTGGGAAGATGTCAGTCACTTCCTGCTCTTCTTGGGTCATATGTAGTAACGAAGGACGATTCCTGACTCGTTTTCAGCCGCACTTTCAGGCCGTTGACAGATTCAGGCATGCTGAGGCTGGATGATCTGGGACTTGTCAGTTGCTGCGACACTACCTTCTTGTTTGGAAATTTGCAGAGCTGTCAACGGCGTTTGGAGGCTTTCGCCCGACGATACACGAAAAGCGCTCTTGTGGTTGATGACATTCTACTGTGATTCGACTTGGAAGTCACACCAAGCACTGGGCTTCTGGTGTTGAGAGTAGCCCCAGTCCACCTAACTCACCTGTTGCCCAGAATAGTTACGGCAATCATATCATCGCTCTAAAATCTCATATTCATTTAGACCTTTAGTAGCTACTGTTACTGCTTTTTGGTCATCATAAAGACTGACAAGCTTGCTGGTGCTGTGGATTTTCTGGATTTTCCCATGAAGCAGCTGGCTGGTTATTACGACGAACGACTTCATAAATGCTGTCTGAATCATTGGTTTTACTGCTGTTGTGGGTTCTGAAAAAGAACACGGATGCGGTGATCCTTAGCAGTATTTTGAAAAGCGAGTCTTAAAGCGCAGCTGCGGACTGTCACAAAGACTGTCAACTCAGTTGTCAAGATCTGGTTGTCACTTCGACGAACGACCTGCTGAGCGAGTCATCGATTCTACGATACCTTTTTGTTCTTAGCTCAAGACATCATCAGCGCTTACTGAACGTCAATTCATGGCTCAATTCCACCTTAGCGTAGCGAGCATTATTTTCAGAACCTTAACGCCAGCCAGTTTTGCATGGAATCGGTTTCTGTATTTTTGGGCTGGAGTAGTATATATTCATTTTCAATATCCTTTCGATCTTCAAAGCGAAGGAAGTCTTCATAGGCTTCATAGGAGTTGACTTATCGTAAACGGTCAAGTCTTCATCAAAGCTAACAGTCACAAATGGATTATCAATCACGCCATTGCGGTAGCCTTCATGTCTCTTCTTTTGCACCAGGAAGCAATTGGAAGGTTTTCCAAGACCAAAGCAGCCAGGTGAATCGGCAAAATCACGCGCAACTGACGAGCGATAAGCCTGGCGCAAGCGATCTGGAAATTATATTGAAATGAGCTCCCAAATCTTCGATTTTGGCCTCAACATAACGACTATCCAAGTCTTTAACAATCAAGTCTGGAATCGTCAGCTCCGCCATTCTCCGGGCTAAAGCTCAGTCGGATGCGCTTCTTGAAAATCACAGGTCGCAAAGGTCACATCCACAGAAACAGTGTCAATCTTATCGTGAAGACCAGTATTGATAACAGTAAAGAGCGATGCTCAGCTGCTTCGAGCGGCTATCTAATTTTTGCTTCCATTCTTCCAGCAGGTTGCACGACGATTTCACTTGATTAACTGGCAAAACGGATCTCCATTTCACGGTGAACTTCGTCTACACTACAGCCACAGATGCTGTCGTAAAGGTGCGTTTTACAGAAGGGTCTTCCAGCATAAGTCAGCTGGTCTTTTGTGATTGTGACCTCCTGTGATGACAGTTAGTGGCTCAACTGCTGCTCTCAGCAAGTTACTGTTTCTTTCTTGGAAGGCTTGTTTCAGATAGATTCGAGCTGAGAAGTATAGCCAAAGTGTACCAACCGTCGTTTCTTGGCTAGTCAATTCACCTTGAACTGTAGACAATTCCTCAGGAAGAGCTGCTTCACTGCCTGACATAGTCATCAAAAGAACTATGTACAAAGTTGATATCTGGATAAAGTTCATTTTGCTACTCGAATGAGCTGGCTGAGATTGCTGCACTGGACTGGTGGTCGCAACCATTCATCATAAGCCATTGATTGGTAGAGGCGCAGCTCTTCACATCTGCCAGCTTTTGTTCCCAGAAAATCTTCGCTTCCTCAGGGTCGACTGGGATTTCATTCTATTGCTATACCAATTGGCAAAAAGGATACCTAGGACTTTACTGCCATCGGCACCTTGCCAGTACATTTCAGAATACTGAGAAGTAAACTGCTCATCTTCTAAGACTTGGTTGTCAAATCCGATTGGCTTTCACTCCTCGACCGAAAAGCTGCTACATGAATGCCTGATTGCTGCAACATTTGAGGTGCCTGCCCCATATTCCCAAAAGTATCTGGGAAATAACCAATCTGAGTGGACTTGCCCCACTTCTTGCACTCCTGCTGACCAATCAAGGTATTACGGATGATTGGCTTCGCTGGAAATCAAATAATCATCCTGCAAGATATAGAAAGGTCCAAATTTTCAGCTTGCCTTCGTCAATGTAGCGCTGCAGCTTGTCCCGGTTTTCCGGACGAATTTCTAGATAATCATCCAAAACAATGGTTTGCCCATCTAGATGGAAGCTCTTGAAATCTGGATCATGTTCAAAAAGATCAAAAATAGTTGTCAAATAGCTCTCACCAGCTGCATCCGATGAGATTCAAAAGGGAGATACCATTCTCGATCCCAATGGCTGTGAGAAATAATATGTACGGTAATATTTTTCCATTTTATACCTCTATTTTTAAAAATTTTATACGTCAATTCTTAAATCGTAATAGTCTAATACTAATTCGCAGAACATCATATTGGCCCAGCTGAACCATTCACGAGAATACTTAGTCGGATCATCTACATGAAAGCTCTCGTGCATGACACCTGTCCCTCCATCACAATCTACCAAAAGATCTAAGATCCGACGTTTTTCATCTTTATCATGCGTGGTCAAACCTTGAATAGCCAAGGCAATCGGCCAGATATAACGATAAAAGGTGTGCGAACTTCCAACTCCTGCAGCTCGCTCTCCTTCATAGTAGTAAGGATTTTCAGGGCTAAGAATCGTGCGGCGTGTATTTTGGTAGACTTCGTCATCTATCGAGCAAAAGCCCAAGTATGGCGCCGCCAATAGACTCGGCACATTGGGATCATCCATAATGCTGGCATTCCCCAAACCATCTACTTCAAAAGCGTAAATCTTTTCACCTTTGGCATTTTGCGTATAGGCATAGTTTTCAATTCCTTTCTTTTGATTTCTATTTGCAGACGCTGTGCATGCGGAATAATCTCCTCAGCGCCATCCAAATTCAATATTTCAAAGATTTCTGCCACATAGCCCAAGACGACTGTTGCAAACATATTCGAAGGCACCAGATAGCTATAGATACAAGCATCATCACTCGGACGAGAAAGGCTGACCAAGTCATACCTGTCACTGCAAATTCAGGTCCTTTTCCAGTCATTAACCAAGGTATCTTCCTTGCGGTCCGTATCACGGACAAAATCGATAAGAAGACTGCGCTGTGATCCTGTTCGATCGTCCAAACTCGAAGAATTTCTCTGACACCCGCCACAAAAGTGGCATCTAGATGGCTCGTCTCACCTGTCTCTTTCCATAAGAGATAAGCCAGTTGCAAAGGATAGCAGAGAGAATCCACTTCATACTTGCGTTCCCAAATCCAACCTGACAAGTCCGTATGGTCTGTCTCATGATGTCCCTTCCAGTTATCCGCGATATTAAAAGCGTTAGCATAGGGATCTTTTTAAAATCAGTGTCATGTCGACGTTTGACCAGCCCAGCAATTGTTTTGCGAATTTTCGGATCTTCCTTAGCAACAAAGAGATAGGGCTTGAGCTGAGCTGTCGAATCTCGTAGCCACATAGCCGGTATATCTCCCGTCAAGACAAAGGTTGAACCATCTTCTAATATTTTCACAGTATTGTCCAAGGTGTCTGTATAGCAACGCTCAAAAACAGATACCCAGGCTGGATGTTCTGAGCTAGCTGAGCGATAGATTTTAGCCATTCTCCCACAATCTCTTTTGAATAAATCATAGCTCTCTCCTTTTTCATAGTCCTTTTACATCCTCTAGTATAGGATAAACCGTTTTTCAAAATATATACACAAACTAAAGTCCTTTCGATAATATAGTCACTTCATTTATCTTTCCTTAATGTTATAAACTCACTTAAAAGCTGGGTTTAACGGGCTTTTCCCGCTGTTTCTACATCTATTAGAAAGCGATTCAAAAGACGCATTTTTCATGTTATAATCAAGGCAAAGCATGTTTGATTGAAGGAGACTTTTTATGAAGACGATATTAGAAAGTATCGACACCCGCTATGGAACAGATAATTCTCATAGCTTTTTCTCACGGCAATACCCTGCCCTATACAGGTGCGCCCTTTGGCATGAACTATTTTTGTACCACAAACCAGTCATACAGATGGAGCATGGTTCTTCAACCCGACTCCCCAGTTTTTCAAGGCATTCGATTAACACATCAACCAAGCCCTTGGATTGGGGACTTTTCTTGGCTCCTTCTGACACCAGTTACAGATGAAATCTCAAATCCAGATATTTTCCATCGTCAGTCTTCTTATCGACCTAACGAGAGTATTTTTCAACCTCATTACTTAAAAAATCCATTCCAATCGCTATCAAATCTGTACAGAGCTTACTCCAACCACCTATGGGGCTTGCCTTCGCATGACTAGTCAACGTTCACAGGCTATTCGTTTAATATTCCATAGCATGGCAAATTGCCACTTTCGTAAACTGGATTCCTACACTATCATAGGAAGTTTAAGCGAAGAGACTTGTCTGACCAAGTTGCCTCTAACTATGCACATCTGCTTACGCTTCAATCACCCTATTCAATCCCATCATTTTTTGGAGGAAGATTTCGTTATAAACTTTGAACAAAGTCAATTACAATTCTCCCTTGCAACATCTTTTATCTCTGAAGAGCAAGCTATCGACAATCTTCCAAGAGAGGATTTTGATAGTATAAAAGAACAAACCAAGCTAGCCTGGGAAAGTTATCTCCATCGTTTCGACGTTGTTCACCAAGGAGAAGCCGATCGTAGAATGTTCGACCACAGTCTTTACCGACTCTTTCTCTTTCCCCAAACCTTTTACGAGCTAGATGCACAAGGCCAAGAGATCCATTGGGACTTTACTCATCGGACCATTAAAAGGGAAAGCTTTTTACGAACATTGGTTTTTGGGATGGCTTTCGCACCAACCTTCCTTTTGCTAGCTCTAATCGCACCTGATGTCTATCATGATTTTTGGAGGGATTTCTAACTGTTTATAGAGAGACAGGCTACCTACCAAAAATGGCTATCTCCTGACGAACGAGGGATGATGCCAGGCACTTTAATTGACAGTGTCATTGCGGATGCAGCTTCAAAACATCTCATACCCTGATCTAGAAGAAGATTTTCTCCAGCCATGTTAGACACAGCAGAAAAAGAGGATTCTCTAGAGCTCTATGGTCGACAAGGCACCTCGGACTATCAAACTCTGGGCTATCTGCCATCTAGCTACCACGAGTGTCAGTCATACACTTGACTATAGTTATAGCGACTTCTGTATTGCTAGTCTAGCTAGTAAACTTCAGCAAGAGCAAATAGCAACTCAATATTTGCAACAAGCCCTTTATTATCAAAATCTATTTGATCCAGAAACAGGCTATATGAGAGCAAAAAACCAGCAAGGGCAATTTCGAGATCAGTTTGCACCTTATAGTTGGGGACAGGACTATGCCGAATGTTCCGCTATCCAAAAATACACTCAGCGTTTTCCATGATATTGAGGGTTTGAAAGACCTAATGGGAGGGCAAACGGCTTTCACTGACTATCTAACCAAGCTCTGTCAGGACCAATCTTTCTTTGACGTGACAGGCTATGGATATGAGATTCATGAAATGAGTGAAATGGCAAATGCTCACTTTGGTCAGCTAGCCATTTCAAATCAACCGAGCTTTCACATCCCCTATCTCTTCCGTTATAGTGATAAGCCAGAATATACGAGTCTACTCTATCAAAACTTTACGAGCAGGCTTTCCATCCAAACTGGCAGGCCTTCCCAGGAGATGAAGATAATGGCAGCCTTTCTGCTTGGTACATCTGGAGCGCCTTAGGTCTCTATCCGACTTGTCCCGGCAAGCCTTTTTATGACTTGGGCATCCCTCTATTTGACCATCTTCGTATCTATTTGCCTCAAGCCCATAAGTGGTTAGATATTTATTCCCATACAATCAGCCCCATTTTCATTTTATTCAGGCAACTCATTTGGACGGAGAAGTCATATCAAAAGTTTCTCATGAAGAGCTATTGGCTGCTCAACGTTTAGATTTTTACTTATCATGGCTTCCTACCTTGTCTTCTACACAAAGAGTAGGTAATATAAAAGAGGCTGGGACAAAAGCCCTAGTCTCTCAATTGTCTTTGGATTGTCGAGCAAGACGCAGTGGTTAAGTGGGCTCTACTACGCTGATTTCATCAGCTTTTACAGCCCTACTCAACTGTGCGGAGGTGGGACGACGAAATCGAATTCTAACGAATTACCGATTTCTGTCCCACTCTCTTTATGTTGGTCGAAAACTTTCGCCATAAGGTCTGCTTGTATCTTTTTAATTCTAAATGCCCTTGTACTCGGACCTTTATCCGGCTTTGTCTACCATCCTCACGTATGGCACAAAGATAAAAATAGACTTCTTTTTGCCCACCAAACTCTATTGTTGCTAAATTTACCGACTTCGTCGCTTCACCTGGCGCAAAAACCACATCCCATATTTGATCCTGATACGCTACTCCATGCACACCTGTACCAGGCTCTGTAGTGATTCGAATGCGCTCTGCTTTCTCTAAGCCGTCCATACGACATAAGCTAATCAAGCTGGCTTGGCCTGCAATTGCTACATTTTTGAGAAAAAATTCAAGCCAGAATCAACTGACTTCCTCTCCATTATAGCTGGTGTTCTATAAACAGCGAACTTGCTCAAAAGAGGACTGGCCTGAAAATCCGTCAAAATGAGCCGCAAACGTCTTGCTTCAACGACCTCCCCTAACAATAAACGCTTATACCCAATCGTCTGACCACGAGCAAAGACTGTCCAGCCAGTATCTTCCTCTACTTCAATGACAAAACCAGCTATTCGCTGTCCTTTTGCTATAGGTTCTCTGATTTCGACTAGATTGAACGAACAAGACTGTCCCAAGTCTATCTCAAAAACATAGGTATCTTCTTCCGAATCTGGCGCCCAAAATGTTTCATTTCGACCATCCGTCAAGTTCCCTGACATGTGACCGCTTTGCTCACTACTACTTGTAACCTTAGCTCCTAAAGCCAGATCTCTCTTATATAGCTCAGAAAGAACCTGATAAAATTCCCTCAGACGCTGACAATCCATTTCCGAAAGCAATCCCTCCTTAGTTGGAGGAACATTTAGCAAAAGGGGAGTCCCACGCCCAACTGAATGCAAATAAATATCGAGTAAATCTGCTAAAGACTTAGGTGTTTGGTTTTCATGATAAAACCAGCCTGAACGAAGAGATACATCTGCTTCTCCTAAAGAATAGTGCGTCCCTTTGGGATCACCATGTAACAGATAATCCAAGGGCGTCTGTTCGCTCAACTTTTCTGGTCGGATTTTTGCCACAAGGGATCACTTGCTCGACCACTCTCATTCCCAATCCAACGTAACTCCGTAGCCTGAGTTGAGAAGATAAGAGCCTCTTTTTGATAATGACGAATGATCTCAAACCATTTCTCAAAATTATACGTAACTTTTGTGCTCCCTTCGCCACGCGCCCCATCCATCCAAACTTCTACAAATTTTCCTTTATTCCCATACAGAGGATTGCTCAATATTTCTTCCAACTGCTTTTGGTAGTAATCATTATAGGCCTCCTGAGTATCAATATGATATAGCTGGCTATGAGCATCCCAAGGTGATAAATAAATTCCCAAGTCCATATCATACTTCGTAGCCGAGCAAGAAATTTCAGCTAAGAGATCGCCTTTCCCATCTCGCCAAGGACTAGCAGCTACCGTATAGTCTGTGCTAGCGACTAGGATAAAAGCACTAAAACCATCATGATGCTTCACAACAACAATCACTCGCTTAAAGCCTGTTTCTTTTAACACCCTTATCCATTGATTGGTATCTAGTTTACTTGGGGTAAAAAGCCTCGGATCTTCCTGCCCATTTCCCCATTCCTGCTCATAAAAAGTATTGATCCCAAAATGGATAAATGCAGCCAATTCGTCACGATGATACTTTTTAGTTGCGCCTTTGAAGGCAAGGGGACAACATCATCTATCTTCTTCATTTTTTCTCCTTTCGAACAAGGCAGTGCTCCCGAAGCAAGCGACCATCTTCCGCTCGAACCAAAATCCTTAGCCCATCGTTAGCAGTAAGCGGAACTATAGTTGCACTCGCTCCACAATTTTGACAAATAGTAACATCTGAAGGCAATAGAACATCCCTCAAATTCGTAAATCAGCTGTTTGCGAATCTAACTCTTTGCCCTTGACCACAACACTGACCTCTGCCTCTCTCTATACGGAAGAGCTTTTTAGAAAAGACTTGTAGTTCAGAACAGCAATGGGTTCTCGTAAATGTTTAAAGCGCAGTCGCAGGGCATAACAGTGCACAGGCGCAAAAAGTCAAACCGAACCATCTGGTCCTCTTTTTCAGGCTTCTGAACAACAAGATTAGCTACCGCCTTCCAATTTGCACCATTCGCTAAAGCAATCTTTTTCTTTCTCCATAGCATCGGCTACTTGAGGCAACTCTGGCTGTGGGCCAGTATAATATTCTAGTAAAAGATTTTCTAATCGTTCATCAGACCAATTGTGGAAAGCCACTGATACATTATCTACCAGACTCTTACTAAGACTACCCGTATCCCCAAAAATGATACCTACAAAGGCCTCACGTACACGCTACCGGACTGACCCAAGACTTCTGATCATTACCAGAAAAACTTAGATGTCTATCATTTAAAAAGGCAGCACCATGCTTTCTTTGTGATGCCGAAGCAAAGGCTAATGGAAGGGCAGAGCCTGTCCACTGGTTAGATATATTTTCATCCAATACCCCATCTTCACTGACCTCGGATATGGAGCAACGCTTCTAAATCGCTCTCCTTGATCTTCCCTTTTTCAAAATGAGAAAAGACCCTGCTTGTTCATACAAGTCCACTGGCACTTTTTCCCAAGTAACAAGAACACTCCCCATTTTACCATTAGATAGAAAAACTGTTACTCGCTCAGGGAGCTTAGGCACTTGCCCCACTAATGTCACCAGACTAGCGTTCTCCACTGCAACAATCCCTCAACGACAATATCAGCCAAGGCTAACTCTTTTTACACCAGGTACTTTTCCTGAGATGGTAAAACGATGATAAAAAGACAAGTCCACCTCAGGTATCGCCTCCCAACTCACAGGATAGCGTTTAGGAAAGCCATGAGCCATTTCAACCAATACTGTTTCTGGCAGTTGAGGCTGCTGATGCTTATTCGTATACAGACATAGCGGTCGAATTCGGACAGGTTTTGGTGGGTTTTCGCATTTTTCAATCATAAATTCTGCCGTCCAACTCAATCCTTCATACACAGCTGTAAGCTGGATCTTTCCTGCTTGAGCGTAGTTGCAAAGTATGATTGGAAATAGTTGCCCAGCCAGTCCCTGAACATGTCCAATCTAAAGCCTGACTGGAAATTTCTTGTTCCAAACCATCTGGATAAGACAATAGGCATCGAATAGGGAGAATAGCATCTTCTATAAACCGCTCCGCTCCTAGCTTAATCGTTAAAGCAACAGGCTGGGATGGGGAGACTAAAAAAGTACCTGTTGAGATAAGCACTTGAGCAGACTGCAAGCCTCTACTACTTGCGGTTAAAGTTATCATGCCACTCTCTTCTTTGCTTTCCCACTATCACAATTCCTTGTCCATGAAAAGCGCGACGTTGCCAAGTCCCATCTGTCTGAGCCTTATAGCGTTCTCGGCTGGATTGTTGACCATTATCTACTCCAACAATTTGACCTTGACCGTTCAGTTCAAACTGGATCTGATGGTTTGCTGTCGGCACTAGATTTCCCCCTTCATCAACAATCTGATACCGGATATAAGCTAGATCTCGTCCATCCGCCTTTATCTGATTTTCTTCTGGCAATAACCGAATAGCTGCCGCTTTACCAGCTGTCTTGATTGACTGGCGTGCAATTTCCGTATCATTTTCATCATAGGCTACCGCTAATAATTCTCCCGGTTTATAAGGCAACAGCCACTCTAGATATAGCTCTTCTGGATTTTTCCCTTCTTGGTAAGAGCGTCCATCTGTCGCTAAACATTCATGAAATTGCTGCATACCTTGGGATTCCCCATTTAAAAAGAGTTCAACACGGCTCGCATTTGAATAAGCACGAACAGAAATCCTCCCTTTCTGATCTACTACATGCTGACGCAAACTAACTTTTCCCCAATTCCAATGTGGTAAGAGATGAACCATAGGATATTCTTCTCGATTCCGCCACTGACTTTGATAAAGATAGTAGTCATTTTTGGGAATCCCAGCGGTATCTACTAATGCCAAAATAAGAACTCTTTACGGGTGTATTATTTTTGATTATGCTAAGGTGTGGGCTCTCCAATATAGTCCACTCCTGTCCAAATAAACTGACCTGCATATCCAGGATGGTTCCGATCAAATATCCAAGAAGCACTAGCCGTCTTTCCCCAAGGTACACGATCGTTCCCATAGTCCGACTGCTCAAACTTTCGTAACGCTTTCTTATGTCCAATCCATTCCTTCTGCGGGCGGAAATAACTACCTCTGGTCCGTGTAGCAGAGGATGTCTCTGAACCGTACATTAGCCAGTCAGGATGTTGCTGGCGCAGATATTCATAATTATCCTCTGCATAGTTCAATCCGACAACATCCAGCTCATCCGCAATCAACTCATGGCCACCACTACCATCTCCAAATCGAAAGGCATCGATTCCCATCGTCACATAGCGACTATCATCTAACTCCTTGACAAGCTTTACTAAGCGTTTCACTGTTTCTAGAGATTTTTTATCGCCATCTCGCCTCACTAATTTCATTTCCAATAGACCACATGAAAAATAGCTGGATTGTTTCTTCCTCGTTCGATCATTGAACGAAGGTCAAAGTCAGACCATGTCTCATCTGTTTTTCGCATCAGGATGGCCAGCTTTTTCCTCAAAAGAAACGTCCATAATCATAGGGTTTTTACCACCATACCAGTATCGAAAGCCTCCTCCTGAACCAGAAGCCCCCAACTGAGCAGCCAATTTCAATAATTCTGGACTAGCTGGATTGTAGAAGTCCGAATCGCATTGACTCCATTTCTTTTCATCTGAGTCAGTCTACGATATAGAGCTTTTTTCATTTTCAACAGCTCCAAGTGCCCCATGATCATGATGCAGACAAACTCGTGTAGTTTCAAAGATTTTCCATTTAAGAAAAAGCCATGATCAGAATCCCAAGAAAAGTAGCGGTAACCAAACCAATCTTTCCTGTTCATCAACTAGACACCTTCTCGATAAAGAAAGGTCTTCAAGCAATATAAGGCTGGATTACTGCTCCACACATCCCAGAGATGCGGTTGCGATACAAAAAGACCTCCCTTGATTGTCAACGATTGATAAGGCTGGACTTCTATCTCTTCTCTCGAAAATGACTGGTGATATCTCTACCTTCTTGATCTTCAATCCACTGCTTGATGGACAGATGAGCAACATCTGGTGAAGTATTCACAAGATCTGTCGTAAATACGGTTTCTACCTCACTATCCATGCTGCTTCATTAAAATGAGGTGACGAAATCTTGATTCCATTTAATGCTACGTGGTCTGTTCCTGGATTAAAGATAGACTTTTCGATAAATCCCACTTCCAGAATACCAGCGACTACTAGGCTGTTGATTCTGAACAAAAAACAGTCAGACTGTTCTCTTGACCATCATTTCTCAGATAATCCGTCACATCATAAGAAAAAGGAGTATAACCGCTAGGATAACGCCCTACACCAAATCGACTGTTCGCAAAGACTTGCGAGTCCATATAAACACCGTCAAAACAAAAGGCGGATAGATCTTTTGCGACACATCTTCTTCTACAAAAGAAGGAGGTACGATACCAAGCTGTCCCACCATTTGGTTGCCACCTTCATTTTGTGTAGGAGATTGATAATCAAAATCATAAAAGATGCTCCAGTCATGAGGCAGACTGACTCTTTCCCATTGTTCAGCTTCATCTCTCTGGCTAGTGCCTCTTCTCTGAGTTACCTTCTGACTAAACCAGTTACGGCATAAATCTCTCTGTCCATCTAGTTTTCTTCATGGCTTATCCCTCCATCAGCCTCTATACTAGAAGGCGCTATCAACGCCTTCAACACGACTTCTAAAAAGCCACTCTTTCTTCTATAATTTGTAGAAATCTAATGGCTCACAACTTTTAGATTGTAAAATTCGCCCAACAACATAGGTAACTGCCATGGTTAGAAGGCCGATAAGCAGAGATTTTCGATGCATGGCATTTTTAATCGGCCTTTGCCAGCTTAGCACTGGTGTAGCCCGTTCCCAAAGAGCCAAGGCCACGATTAGAACCGTTGCCCAGATACGCAATGTAGCATGGAAGCAGGATAATGGTCATCGTAGGGAAAAAGCGCACCAACAGCAAGCTAAAAAGCTGGATGACAGCAGCATGCCGAGGTTGAGTGAACTCCTCAATCTCGATGCCGTATTTTTCCTGCTACCAAAGCCTCTAACGGATCTCTGGAGAAAGGCCCGATTGGTCATGAGCTGGGCAGAAAGTCTCACACTCGCCATTTTGAACATAGGGTAGCATAGAGAGACTGCCTAGCGATATTCTGGATCTCTGAAAAGCTCCCGCTCTCTGGCAACAGCAGCTTCTTCTGTATCCTTTTGAGTAGACACAGACACATACTCCACCAGCCATAGAAAGCGCCCGCAAAGACTGCCGCCAAATCAGACGAAAGATAATCAAACATTATCCTGTCCGCACTAAGCTACTCCAATAACCACCAGCTATCGAAATAATACCATCATTTGCTCCTAAAACTCCAGCTCATCAAGATATTCAGCCGACCGCTAAAGTTCGTATCAATATGTTCTTCCATTTTATTGTTCTCCCTAATTTATTTATTTATAATCATTATAAAATAAAGAGTTGACCTAATACAAGGAAAAATCGATGAAGAAAAAGTTCTACTATTTAAGAGAAAGAGAATAGATTAATAAAAATATTCCTCAAAGATAAATCTTAAAGCTTCCATTAATACAGTGCAAGCATCATCTCCACAAAACCACACCTAAGATCTGTCTAATAGTCTAGAAGTCTTCCTCTTTTATTTCTCCGATTGTCGCTAAACGATTATAAAGCTGAGCAAAGTAAGCCAACAATGGACCAACACTAAATACGAACCATTTGAGGAATCGTCAACTCTGTGGATTTACACGTGGATCTGCTTAGCAATTCAACTTATGAAGCACTCCAAGTTTATCATGAGTGGCATTCCGAATAAAATCTAGTTTCATGGTTTTTATTTGCAAGAAAAGACTCTAACTTGCAGAATAATGATTTTCATCATACGCACACGATGAGATAGCTCGCATACGATCGTGGACGAGATAACGAGACTCTCTTCTGTCGTTTCAAAAGCTGAGAGTTCCTCAAAACTACCGAAAATGCCTGGGACTACAGGATAAGTAAAATAGCCGTCAGTAAATCATCCTTCGTCTTAAAATAGCTTAAACAAAGTTGACTGACAGTCAGCACGCTCAGCTATGTGAAGAGTTGAGGTCCCATGGTAACTCCTGGTTGATATGAGGATCCACTGCTGCCTGCATGATGTTTTTCTTTCCTTGAGGGAATTCAGCTTCTTCTAAGTAATCTTCAAACGATTCAAGCAGTCTTATCCATCTAATCTTTCACACCTTTTAGCATTGTTGTGCAGTTTGATCTACGCTTTACGATAACGACTGCAATCCAACAATATTAAGAATTGTTAAAATGATCAAGAGAAAACCATTAAAACACCAAAGATTTTGACAAAATATCACGCAAGATTGTGCCGCTTAAAGAATAATCAGACATTGTTACATCACCAGAATAGGTTAATGGCAAAGAATTTTCCCAGTTTGGAGCCCATTCTCCCATGGATGACAATGGAATAATTCCTGAGAGTTGGGGCATAATCACGAGAGCTAGTGACATCATTTGGAGTCTGCAAGTTTTGCTAGAGGTGAGACAAGAGAGAATTCCAAAAGCAAGTGCTACAAGGCCAGTACCACATTAACTATTATAACATTTAAAATATTTTCCTACAACTTCTACATCTGGTCGCTAAGTGCTGCTAAAGACGACAGCTGCCGTTTGAAAAATCATAATAATGCCGTAAGACAACATATAGCCATAGACGAGTTTCAGAACGTTTTCACTGGAGTTGCTAACAAGCGAGTCAGGTTCCCACTTGTGCGCTCTTTCAAAGTGCCATACCGAAATCAAAAAGACAGAAAGAGTACCACAAGCCAATTAAGGTGGAATCATACGTGCAAAGAATCAGTATTTTATCTCCATATTGGTGAGATTCTTTTGATTTCAGGCGCCTTTGCATCTAATTTCAATTGTGGAAGAGCTTGTTTGACACGAGATAATAACTGATCGGTTGCCTTCATTGACGATACTTGTTCGTAGCACTTGTCGTGATGTCTGTAGTTGTTTTGAAAGCATCCGTATTTGCGTGAGTCGACTGATACTCGCATCTTTATACGATAGCGACCGCATCTACCTTTCTCGTCAGCTAGAGCTTTTTAGCCTGATCTAGGCGCAGATAAGTCTCGACGTCCCACATGAGTCGAGCTCATCCATTTTCGTTACCAAAGCGAGTTTGGTAGCTCTTGTGTCGCTAACTTGACATTCACGGTTGTACTAGCTGAAAACATGAGGTTTCATCAGCCACATAATAAATACCGGCGCTACAAACATCATAGCCAGATTCGTTTGTCACGAAGCAATTCTTTGATAACTTTTAGCTTAATAGCAATATGGTTCTCATCTTACTCTCCTTTACTGCTTTCAAAAATACTTCTTCAATGCTTGAAACTTGATAACCATCTTTTAAGTGTTGCCGTGTATCAAAAGCAATGATTTCTCCACCTAATAATAAGACGACCTTATCCGTTAACTCTCCTTCATCCACATAACATGGACAGTAACTAATATCCCAATCCCATTGTCTCTAAGGGCGAATAATTCTTTCCAGATTTATACTTTTCCGAAGAGAAGGGTCGATTCAACTGTCGGTTCGTCCAAAATCAAGAGCTGAGGATTCCCCAGAAGCGCGATGGCTAAAAGACAAGCGTCGCTTCATTCCTCCAAGAATAACCGGATACCGTTTTATTCAAATGCTCTGTCAGATCACGCATGAGCCACGCAGACGAGTTTCAAGCTGTCGAGATCTCTTTGCAGGATGGCACCTTTTTAGCTGACCAAAAATTCTAGATTTTCTTGACCTGACAAAGCCTCATATAAAGCATCTGACTGGGCCATATAACAATATATATCCTAAAATATGGCGATTGGGCATAGTGTGATTTAACACTCAGCTTCTGCCTCCATCCAGCCTTTTCCATTTCCTAACGTAGTCTGAAGCCATAGTTGATTTACCAGCACCAGACGGACCAATTAATCCTATAATTTCTCCTGTCTGCAATTCAAAAGCTGACATGATTCAAAGACTGTTGATAGTCAAAAGATTTTACTAAATCCTGTAAATGTAGATAATGTTTTCATTTACTTCCTCCTTGGTAAGTGATTAACTTACTCTCACTAAATATAAACCTATTATAGTGGTAGTAACTCCTCATGTCAAGATCTAATAAAATGAAAGTACCAGAATATTATTATCTGATGCTTATAATGGATAGCCATTGCTTTTGCAGAGAGCTGTTTCTAAATCTCTTTCTCGATACTCTGAAATGGTCTTTCCTGTCCACTTTTTAAAGGCTCGTGAGAAGGGAGGACACTTCCGAATAGCCCAGCAGATAGGCCACATCATCTTTATAGCCACTATCCGATTTTATTGGTTTTGATTATGGTCACTGTTTTCCATGAGTTTTCTGGGTTAATCCAGAAACTAATCATTTCTTTGCGACTAACTTCTTCTATGCTGGTATTGGGCTCTTCAAGCTGCGGTGCCTTGTCAAATGGTCGCTTCAACACAGAGTTACCTCAAGTATGACAACAGACTCCTGTATGGCTTACAAACTACATTCTTCCTTATCGGACTGCTTCTTTCCCTTCTGTTCTCAGACAACCCAACCATCGTCATTGCTATCGCCGCTCTAATGACCTTGGCGATGGAAATTCATTTTTACTCATTTTTATATGAAACAGACCAAGAAATTCCTCAAAGATCTAATTGGGAATTGTTCTAACAGAGAAGACCTTGAGAAAATATTCTCAAGGTCTTCTTTGTATTTGATAGCAATAGCATTTTATTGTCAAATGCCGGACTTGATTGAAATCTCCTGCAAATGCAATACCAAACCAGTGATTTCACTACAATATTAGCAATTTATTTGGCACGCTAATGGCTACGACGATTTCTTTGCCTTGGCAATTTCGGATTTAATTTTCTCATCTGCCAAAGCGTTTCCATAGACAATTCCCTCACGGCTCAGATCTTTAGCTTCACAGTGTAACCTAGCACGAACTTTGCTTGATTTGAACTACGATTTCAACCTCTGCCTCGACCAGCTTGTTTTAAATGCTATAAGTTTGGCCAAGCTACGTAAGGAAATGCTATCTAGCCAGTTTGAGCGACTGCCTGCCAAGAGTTCTTCAGCCAAGTGCGGTGCAAAAAGGCGCCAGCAGTGGATAAAACCTACGCATATTCGATATAAACTTTTCTTCCTTGTTGGCTGCGTTGACAAAGATCATGAGCTGGGCAATGGCTGTGTTAAACTTGAGCTCCTCAATCTGCTCTGCTGACAGCCTATAACCGTTTCGTGGTGAGACCTTGTCCAAAAGATCCGCTATTTTCCGCAACGAGTTTCTTTGCTTGTCATCAAACGATAGACCCGATCGAGGAACTTGCGGCTTCCTTCAAGACCTTCTTCTGACCAGGCGATGAGAGCATCCAGTGGTCCCATGGACATTTCATATACACGCGGTGTATCAGCACCATATTGCTCCCACTACATCGTCTGGGTTGACTACATTCTTCAGAGACTTAGACATCTTAGCAGGCGCTTTGCTCCAGTTCTTCTCACGTTTCGATGTTGAAGAAAAGAACCATCACGTTTTCTACTTTGCGTCGGCGGTCGCCACAAGTGCACCACGGTGGTCCGCGGTAGCTAGTCCCCAGATCATCCCTTGGTTAAAGAGTTTTGGAAAGGCTCTTTGGCTCAGCTCCGACATCATACAGAGAATTTGTGCTGAGAAACGAGACCGTAGAAGATGGAGCACGGCTGCTCTGCCCCACCGATGTAAATATCAGCGCGGCCATGCCTTGAGCGGCTCTTCGATCTGCTAATTTCTCCCATTATTAGTGCGAGTCAATGTAACGCAGGTAATACCAGCTAGAACCAGCCCATTGAGGGCGTGGTGTTGGTTTCGCGACGTCGCTTTAACACCATCTTCCTGGTCACTTCCAGCCAGTCGTCAGATTGGCCGGAGGGCTTTCACCGGTACCAGAAGGACGGATATCTCCTTGGTTACAGGCAAGACAAGTGGTAATTCATTTTTCAGGGACAGCTGTTTGAAGTGCCCATCTTCCCAATGAATGATTGGAATCAGCTCACCCCAGTAGCGTTGACGACTAAGAGGCAGATCGCGCAGACGATAAGGTGACTTTTCATTTCGTACCTTCTTCTTCCAGCCAATCAAGCCATCTTAGTCGGCAGCGGCAGCCTTGTCTAAGCCATCTAGGAAGCCAGAGTTGTACACTGCAGACCGATGCTACGACATAGCACGCTTCAGCAACATTGCCACCCTCCTAGAACCGAATAATATCCAAGTTACACACAGCAGCAAACTCCCAGTCGCGCTCATCGTGGGCGGGAACAGCCATGATAGCTCCTGTTCCGTAACACAGAAGCACATAGTCCGGCAGTCAGATGCGGGATTTCCTTGCCATTGACTGGATTGATGGCAGAAACTCCTGTCCAGACACCAGTCTTCTCCTTGGCCAGTCTCGATCAGTGGAGGTCAGATTTTGAGGCTGGCTGCATCTCATGTAGTCTGCAACCGCTTGGGCTTGTTCTGCACTTGTAATGGCATCAACGAGGCATGCTCAAGAGCCCAAAACAGCATAGGTCGCATTTCAAAAGGGTGTCCGGACGGAGTCAGCGAAACCACGGTGAAGTCCCTTGTCTTCATAATCTTGAAGGTTACATTGGCACCGGTTGATTTTCCAATCAGTTGCGTTTGCATGTCGCGAGTAGACTCGCAGGTCCAGCTCCTCTAAGTCATTGAGCAAACGTTCTGCATAGGCTGTGATTTTCGCATCCACTGGCGCATAGGCTTGCGGACAACTGGACCAGCCACCACGCTCAGATGTCCCGTCTGGTAGGACTTCCTCAGTGGCAATAGCCGTTCAGCTCTTCCACCCAGTTTACCGGCACTTCAGCTTCGCCGTGAGACCTTTTCGTAGCTTGGTGAGGGTCCACATGGGTCCACTTATAGTAGTTAGGGTCAGTGGTATTTGATTTCGGTCAGTCTGATCGCGAGGAAAGCCGAGAAGCGTTCAGTTTGACGTTTGAAGTTAGCAGTGTTTTCCGCTGTAAAGTCCACCGGAGTCGCCCTGTATCCGCAGCGTATTGCTCAGCCGGCAGACCAAAGGTAGCATCCAGCCCATAGGATGAAGGACATTTATAGCCCTGAGCTACGCTTGGCGGCTGAGAGGATGTCTGTCGCTGTGGCCCTCTGGATGCCCTACGCGGAGCGCTCCTGATGGGTATGCAAACATGTCCAGCGCATAAAAGTTCAGCTTGTCTGGTCCGAACCTGTCTTAAATGTGTGGTGCTCCGCCCAGTATTTCTGCCATTTTGGGCTCTGTTTCTTTATATGATTCTGCACTCATGTCTATCTCCAACTTTTGCGATCTTCTGTTATACCACCATTTTCGAGAGGATTTTAACAGACGAGAAAAGCAGCAAAAACTCCCTGAATGGAGTTTTCCATGCACTAATATTTAGAAAGCATTGTAAAATTTCGACCAAGAAGATCGGCCAGCATTATAAATACGAGAGAGAGATTACCTGAACTATCAATCACTTTATGCATTTCAGCATTAATCTGTCCATTCAGACAATTCTACCTCCTCCAACATTCGCCAGTTCCAAGCTCTGACAAACTTGTAAATGGCTGTTGCAGCTATTCTTATTCATATTTTAGTCCTCTTTCTATTTCATTTCTTAAAACAGTTTGTTGTATAGTGTTGCGCAAATTTTGCCCCAACTCGCCGCATTGGAGACGGCACTGCAATTCGCCCTAGACATACTACTCCCACGACGCCTACTGTAAACATTAGCACCTTACAAGGAAGTGACTGCTAAGCTATAAAATTTTCGATTTTTCAATCATGATAGCCATTCCTATTCTAGCGTCACGACGTTTGCATGAGCTCCCATAGCTCCATCAATGGCACCAACTATCGAAGGTCCCTGCACAGAGATTCCACCGACAATTAAAAAGCCTGCAAAAATCCACCACCTTCTACAGTAGCTATCTCATCATCACTCAGGACATAAAATGTTCCATTTTGTTCAACTGATTCATATTTTCTCCTTGTATTTTTGTCATTTTAAAAGAAGGTATATAAGCAAAATTTTTGTCGACAACTTTCCTTCTTTCATCTTTATTATTCGTAAAAATTTTTAGATAGAAACTTTTGGTATAAATCATCAAAACAAACCACAAATATTGCAGTTTGCTTCGTTATTATAAAGGAAGTCTTGTTATAGGATAAACATCACATTCAGTATTCTTGATTGTCTCACTTATGGTTCTTATTTTTCTTTTTAAGTTGTAACACTCTAGGCCTAAAACAGCTGTTATAGCAGCAAACACCCAAGCAAATAAGGATTGGCTTTTCTGTTTCGGTCTCCGCAGTCTGCTTACTGAAACAGCCGAGCTTGGCGCTTGATTATCTTTTGTTCCTTTCCATGCGCTGACAGCTGTATGAGGTTCTTATTTTCTGAACCCGCATTCGCAGAATCATCTGTTCGACCTCATCCGACTCTTTATTGGCTGCTCCCATTTGATTGGATTTGCTGATTATTGTGAGATTGATTACCTGATTGTCCATCTGGAATCGTATGCGATGAATGTGTCGCCATAGCTGGCAGAGGAACCAGTTGTATTCAAAAACTCTTCTTTTTGTAATCGCACGCTCCGGCACAGCATCTTGAATGTCTGTCAAGCTAACAAGGCTAATAGCAAGCGCAGTCTAGTCAAACGCTTGGATACTGCTAATCCTGCACCCAGGATACCAAAGTGGTTTACTTACTTCTTCAGCAAATTTCCAATCTCCACCGCTTGAATCCCAATTTTAGCATCTGGATCGGAGCGTTCAGAAATACGGGCTTCTACAGATACCAGAACTGCTCTGATTGTCTCTGGATTTGGAATACCACGTGCTTGATCGGATCCCAGTGAGCAACTCGATCCTGTTTGTTAAAAATTTCAACAGAAGTGCCGCCACGATTGTATAACGGAGATTGGTTGGCATCTTCGACATAGGGTGGACATGTTCCCCTTAAATTGAGCAACCCATTGAACTCCTTCTGGATGATCAACAATCTTTTCCCAAGTAGTTTCTTTTCTTAAAATAAAGGCCTGCATATTACGAATATCTGCCCAAGCATTTTGTCGCTTTATTATCAGCCATTTCTAAAAACAACGCCCCATGGATCAAAATTCATTCATCCACTTACCGCGTTCTTTATCAAAAACAGCCTGAGCTTCGTCTGTCATATTTGGGCCTTTATAAGCGAGTAATACCAGTCAGCGGCTGGATCGCAAGTTGACGTCCACCTAGAACAACAGCACCGCCATTAAATTGACCAGGTCCACCATTTGGTCCCCGCTTTTGGCGTTCTCCATCTTCTTCAACGACATTTTCTTCTGACCAGACCCAAACATCTCCTTGATTTGCTCCCATTTGTGCAATCGCACGTTGCTTTTCCTCCGCAGACATGGCTTGCTGATTCTCACTAACTGGGGCAGCTTGAGCAAGGATTGATTGTAGTTGCTGTGATTCTACAGTACTTGTAGCAGCTGAACTTGCTTGAAATGTTTCCGTTACTTCTTGCTCTGTTTTTGTAGAATCTCCCCCAACCAACTCTGTCACTGGAAGATTCTTGCGTGTCATCAGCATAGACAGTTGAAGTCCGATTAAAACAACTCGTTGATAGAAAGATCGCGTATAAAAAGATTGGTTTTCTCTGTGGCGTCTCACATTGGATGATGGGTTGATAATTAGATCTCAAATTCATGCAAATGCTCCTTTTCGCTATTTTACAAAAGTAAACATAGATACATAGTGAGTGACAAAACAAACAATACAAGGTCGGATATAGGTTATCTATTTTTGTTAGCCTATTCAATCGCTTTTTTAATATGGTCTTTTAGTTTGCTTTTAGTACTAAGCAGCTTGAGGTGCAGGTTGTACTGGCGTAGCCAAGCCGAGCTAACGACGTCATAAAGATAAACCAGTAGACTAGTAACAGCCGAGATAGACCCCAAAAACTCCTATGTTGGGCTGGGACATACTCCATGATGGCTGCGCCCACACCCACAAACAGGAGTATCTTTGATAAGATACCGTATAAAAATATTTCTGTCTCGCTTTGTTTTTGGTAAAGAACTCTGGATGCGGTAGCTGATTGCTCAAAGCACTGCTTTTGAGGTTGCGGATCAAAACATCCGTTGGGACGTGTCAACATTGTTTTGTCTTTTCGAGCCTTCAAAAGCTCCTATATTGAGGAAACTCTGTTTCCTTGTCCCCAAACCTCTAACAGTCGAGACTGTTTTGGCCTAGCTGCGTTTGCCTTGTCAACCTCTCACAGTCGCCCGGACTGTGAGGCCTAGAAAATAAAGAGTGGTGGGAGCTAGAATAGAATTTCATTTCTGCTACCGCCATAAATGACAAAGACTACGTTTGCCGTGTTCCTTACTTCACTATTGAACTAACGAGACAATGATAAAGAGACTTCCTTTTTAACCAAATAAATAGTGCGAAAAGAAACCGTGTGAACACAATTTACTTCTTGAAATAGAGGCATAGATATTTACGGCAAAGCATTTCCTGCGCTTTTATAAATTTTATACCATTCTGAACGTGGCAAATCTACTTTAAATGCTTCTGCGCTCGAGCGGATTCGTTCTGGATTCATACTTCCGATGATTGGTTGCATATTTGCTGGATGCCGTAAAATCCAAGCAAGATAATCGCTTCAAAAGAAACTTGATCTGCTCTGCAAACTGTTTGATGTCTTTTCGTCAATTCTACATATTTAGGATGATCCATAAACAATCCCTGTGCCAAATCAACTTGGAATGGCGACCATGGCTGGATAGTAATATCCTTCAATCGACAATAATCCAAGACGCCTCCATCACGATTGATGGCAAAAGAATTGTGCATATTAGCATTAAGCCCTTGATCAATCATAGGCGTATGAGCTGGGCCAAACTGCAACTGATTGACAATCAGTGGCTGCAGACACTCTTTCTGTAACAGTTCGATTTGGTAAGATTCTGATTGCTTGACTCAAAGTAACGCACTTTTCCTGCCTGATACAGCGATCAAATGCTTCTGCTACTTCATCTGGCTCGACCAGAGCATCTGGACGATGCAAAAGTAAGACATCCATATAATCGGTCTGTAGGCGTTTCAAACTGGCTTCTACTGAGTCAATGATATACTCTTTTGAAAAATCAAAATGATAATTCGTATGCACATCTCGCAAGCCACATTTTGACTGAATGATCACTTGATCACGTGAAATTCCCGCATCTTGCAAGCCTTTAGCAAACTTAGCTTCTGACTCACCACCCGCATAAACATCGGAGTGATCGTAGAAGTTAATACCGATTTCCTGAGCAGTCTTCAATACAGTTACAATCTCATCTGAAGACTTTTCAGCCATCCGCATACAGCCCAAGACCAATTGACTAGCTTGTTCCAATTCATTTCCAACGCTGATATATTTCATTGTTTTTACAACCCCATTTCTTTAAATACCGGCTGATCAATCAAGGACAGTTCTTCAACTTTTACGTTTTCCGTCTCAAAGACGATAAACTCATTTTCTTCCTTCAGAAATCCTGATGGAATATACAGATATTGAATCGGACCTTGACTCCAATAGCGTCCTAGATTAAAGCCGTTGACACTGATACAGCCTTTACCATACTGTGAACAGTCGATAAAAGTATCTGCTATCTCATCTAATTTTACATTAAATTTGTAAAAAATGGGTGATACAATCTTATCTGGCACAGGATTTTGTACATTCTAGCTTGAGACAACATGGCCTCATCAAACTTCAAAGCATAGTGTTTCCAACTCCTTACGGAATTGGTGGTTGATCATGATACCACCTTTTACACCTTTAGACTGGCTAGAGTATTCAACTTGTACTATAGTTGACACGTCCCATATTTTCTACCAACACATCAATTTGAATACGCTCTGTATCAGCAGAGAAGAGCATTTCATCTCCCAGCTCTTCTCTATACTGAGTAGCTAAGTGCTCTTGATTGATATAGAAATGACAACGATCGTGAGTTTCTAATGCTTTCAGTCGCTCTTCGTGATATTGATTCTTAATATCTGAACGATAAAGAATGTAGCCATGATTCTGCCCAATTCGCTCCATTGGTTGTGGATAATCATGTACAATTTCCTCTGTAATCTGTGGAGCTACATCCAAAAGATCTGCAGTTCCTTCGACAGGAAAGCTTCCATAAGCTCTGGCCTTACGAATAATTGGATCCATTTGTTCCAACTCTGGGAAAAGTTCATGCGTCACACGTTGGACAGCATAATACTTCTCTGTTGGCACACCCCATTCTGTAACCGGTGCATCGAAAATCATAGGACGTAATTTGTGGTAAATCTCTTTGTTTTCCGAGCAGAGCAGCCACTGATAAAGCCAAAGTTTGTTCCTCCACGTAGCAAGAAGAGATTCATACTACCGATTCTCATCATCTCTTTTTACATCCTGAGCGAGGTCTTCAGCATCTCGGCGGACAATTTCTTCGCCCCAACGGCTGAACCAACCATCCCAGAACTCTGTACACATAAGCGGCCATTTTTTACCATGACGCTCCATAAAAGCACGTAAATTATCTGTATTTTCCTTCGCTTGTGATCCAAAATTCCCTGTTACAAAGATATCATCTTCAATCAAGGTCCCTGATTCCAAGGCTTCGATCCAAGTTCCATCTGATGTAAAGAGTGGAACACTGACGCCACGATCTCGCATCATTTTCGCAATGTTGCGCATATATTGCCCCTTTGTCTTCCGCATAAGAACCATACTCATTCTCCACTTGCATCATGAGAATAGGACCGCCCTCTGTCAAACTGATAAGGCAAGAGCTTTTGGAAAGAGCCAATCATAAAAACGACTAACCTTTTCTAAAAACAAGGCATCATTTACGCGGAAACGCATACCAGGATAATTGAGTAACCATGGTGGCATTCCACCAAAATCAAACTCAGCACAGATATATGGGGTCGGACGAACAATCAAAATGAAGGCCCATTTCCTGTACAAGATCAAAATAAGCTTCAAAATCAAGTAAGCCGTCTGTTACAAATTGCCCTTCTTGAGGTTCGTGACAAACTCCAGGGATATAGGGTCTCAACAGTGTTGTAACCTAGTGCTTTTAAGTTGTGGAGTGTTTCTCGCCATTGATCAGGATGAAGGCGAAAATATTGAATGGCTCCTGATAAAAATTTTAAAAGGCTTCCCATCAAGATAAAAAATTCATCACGTATTTCAAAATTTATCATATTATTGCTCTGTTGTTTGTCAGCCATCTTGACAAATGGCAAGTAAACAAAGGTTGAGATAGCGATATTAATGAGTGATAGAATGATTGCTCTCCAGTCAAAGGCTGTCGCAAAGAATCCATACAAGACAGGAGGCATTACCCACGTTACGTTCTGAGTAACAGGCGCAACAAGTCCCCATGCAGTTTGCCCAGTAAGAGACAGTCACCATCAGAAGTGGCGTCACTACATACGGAATGAACATAATTGGATTCAGTACAATTGGCAGACCGTACATCACAGGCTCACCGATATTGAAGATCATTGGGAAAATACCCAATTTTGCTACTTCACGATAATGTTTATTTTTAGCTTGCCAAAGAATTGCAATTGCAACACCAATCGCATCAAACCAAACAAAAAGCACCAAATGAGTTATCTGTCCACATATATGGAATAGCTTGTCCTGCTTGGAAAGCTTCTAAGTTTGCAAGCATAGTAACAACTCAAATAGACTAGCCATGACGGTGCTAAGACATTACCACCATGAAGTCCAAAGAACCAGAAAATCTTATTCAAAATACAATTAACAAAACAGCCCAGAAACTTTGTGACATGCTAAGAAGCGGTGCTTGAAGGACTTTATAGATCCAGTTGATCATTAATTCTCCAGTCACAGTATTGAAGATATAAGTTGCAATACCAATGACATACATAGCAATCGCAGCTGGAATGATAGACAAGAATGGCTTCATGATTGCAGGCGGAACAGAATCTGGAAGCTTGATTGTCCAGTTACGATTCATGACTTTACAAAAGATGATAACAGAGACAAAAACCAATTAAAATTGCTGTAAAATACCACGCAGGCACTAATTTGGTCGCCCGGAATCACACTATTAAGTGTTACTGCAAGGCTATTACCAGTTAATTTAAACTCTGGTAGTTTCTCAATGGCCTTACCAACCGCTTGACTATTTGAAGCCAATTCAAATGTCTTTGTGATAGAACCACCAATCGTGATAACATAAGAAGCGACCGCTACCAGTCCAGCTGACACCTTATCTGTTTTGTAAATTCGGGCAATGTTTACACCAAAGGTAAACAAGAACAAAAAGAACAACAATTGAATACTACCCTAGAAGACTAACCAGTTGATGTCAATCAACCACTGGAAAAAGTACTTGTAATCCAAGTCCAACCAAATTGACCTGGAAGATCAGACAGAAAAGCATTCAACATTAAAGCAAATGATCCTGTCATAATGACTGGCATGGTTCCAATAAAGGAATCACGAAGGGCAACGAGGAACTTTTGATTTCCTACTTTATTGGCAATCGGCATCAGGCGTGCTTGCCATTTATCGACAAAATTACTCATAATAATCTTCTCCTTATTTTTCTATTTTTGATAGAGAGCAATGATTTCCTTAGCCAAATCAACAAAAGCGATGCTCGTCATTAAGTGATCTTGACCGTGAACCATAAATAAATTAATTTCGTTTTTTTCTCCTTGCGCCTCTCTAGTCAGCATATCTGTCTGAGCATGGTGTGCCTCTAAAAGTGCCGCCTGAGCTTGGGAGAGTTTTTCTCGCAGCCTCATCAAATTTCTGATTTTTCGCTGCTGCAATGGCCTCTAAAGCACAAGATTTTGCTTCTCCACCATACATAATTAACTGCATTGCAACTTCTAAAGATGATTGTCCGTCCATACATCCTCCTATTGCATCAGAGACTCAGCTAGCTCTAGCACTTTGTCACCCTTCATCATGCCGTAATCCGTCATAGGAATGACATCTACTGGAGAAGTTGCTAACTTTTCTCTAAAACCCGTCCAATAGATAGCGCACCTGAGAGGACCTAATAAGACAACATCAACTTGGTGTTCTGCTAGATAGCTTTCTGCTTCTGGCACTGGAACTGCAAAAATGTTTGCTTGCATCCCTTTTTCTTCTGCTGCTTTTTGCATTCTTGTTACCATGAGACTAGTACTCATACCTGCAGCGCAGACTAGCATAATTTCTTTTGTAGCCATATGTTTCCCTCCTAAATAATTATTAGGTATTTAAAAATTAAAACAAACTTATTGTTTTGTAATATGTAAATAAAAAGCTGTGTTTTTAAGTTTATTATTAATTTTCTATAAATATATATATACCGAGTTTTCGAAAATGTCAACGCTTTCATATTGAGTTTTTAATTATTTTTGATAATATATCAGCTGAGGTAAAAAGTATGACATTAACTCGAAAACAAGCTGAAATTAGGGCAACAATTTTAGATCAGCTCATGCAAAACGCCCTGTCTCGTATCGATATTTCAAAGAAACACACATCACTCCTGCTACGACAGGCAAACTATCATCAACGAACTCATTAAAGAGGGATTGGTATCGAACTAGGAGAGATTAGAGGATGATAGTGTCGGACGTAAAAACTTTACTTAGACATCACTGCTCACAACACTTTTTATTTGGGATTTGAGATTTCTGAAAAGTATCTTGCATTAGTGATTGCTGATAATATAGGTGATATTTTTGGCTGCAGGAATGGCATACGCATCATCTAGAACATCAAGGTGGTCCTAGTGATATTGAAATCATTAAGCTTATCCAACATTTTTACATAAGAATGTTCTATTTCAGCAATTGGGATTGGCTTGCCTGGGCACGTTAAATTAGACGAAAGCCAGCAAATCATCTCTAAAAACCCACTTTGGGGAAAATATCAATTTAAAAACTATAGAGGATGCTTTTGCTGTTCCCGTTTACTTTGGTAACAAATCTCACTGCCTCACCTTGGCAGAGCGACTCTTTACCTATCATTCTACCGATAGTAATTTCATCGTTTATCATGTTGCAAGAGGTATTCATTGTTCGTATATGTATAATGGAAGTATCTATAGTCAAGAAAACTTCCTGATTGGAGAAGTCGGACACACTGTTATCAATCCTGAAGGCGAACGGTGTCCTTGTGGTAAAAATGGTTGCCTGCAAGTCTATGCCAGTGAAAGCGCCTTGATTGACAAAGCAAGCTTGCTCTATCACTCTTCCCGTGTCTCTTTACTTCGGACCTTAGTGGCTGATTCTGGCGATATCAACCTCAACACGCTCACCACGCTTATCAATTAGGGGATCTTGGTAGTATTGAATTGATCAATACCGCTGCTAAAATATTTGACTATTTCGATTTCCAATCATGCCAACTTATTGACACAGAACGCATTTACTTAGATGGCGAAATCTTCTCTTATCCTATAATCGCAGAGCAGATCCTCTCTCGCTTGCAACACATGGTACAACTGTTCCCACATCAAAAACAACCCGAGATTACCATCAAACCGTATTCTCATTTGAATGTTGCTGGAGCTGCAACCAGCCTATGTATTAACGAAGCTTTTCTTAATAAAAAAAATTGAGAGCCTACTTGGTTCTCAACTTTTTGGTATATATTTTAACGGTTGATCGAACGAGCAATCATCGAAACCGTATGACGCTGGCCACGAAGCGCTTTGCTCATTGCAAAGATATTCTCCACCGGAGCAAGAACAACCATACCCTGAATCTCCAATATGCTGAATGTCTACGCCACAGATTTTATTGCGGATTGCCATTTGCTTAACAATACTCTGTATCCGAACTTTTCTTGACTCGTTCCAATAGCACTCATATTTACAAGAGCGCCTTTTTATGTAAAGCCAACTGAACGATTTGTTTCAAATCTGCATCATCAAATCCTGGAACACTGCCCACCGCTGGAGCTAGGATAATATCTGCTCCCGCTTCAATAAATTGCTCGATAGCCTCCAAGTCCGCTACTGGCTCATCTACTCCTGCACCGTGCATTTTTCAGCAATGAGCAAGCCTGAAAATGCTCTTTCACTACTCGAATCGTATTGATAATTGCCTGATTGGTCACCCCTGTTCCTGGATTTCCTGTCAAGCAAATAAAATCAACACCATATTGTTCTGCTGCCTGAATGGTTGCAGCACTGGCTTGCCTACCTTCGTTAATTTCTTGACGATCTTCAGCCATTTGTGCCCGCGTATCAATCGGTTCTAAATTGACTCCGATAGGACGTCCAACTAAGTGATGTAGCTCCTCTACAAAGTTTCCTTTCCCAGTCAAGCCATCCACATAAGGATTGAAGAGATCGATACCATTTAGCAAAATAAGGTCTCGCACCAAAAGCTCTAGCTATCTAGAAATTCGTAATATCACCGATATAAGATTCCTTAAAAGCCACATTTTCTGATAAAATGATCCGTCCCTCGCTAGCTTTGATGCTTTGTTTCAGCTCTCTAGCTGTCATACTTAAAATCTCTGATGCATTAGAACTAATAAATCGTTTGACCATATTTCTACCTCTTTCTTGATTTTGTTTGTATTTTGTTAATTAACGTGATTTAATTTTATTTTACAGCTTTTTATTTATATTTTATTACCAATTTAGTATAACACTTTTTTAATCCGAAATGTAAACGCTTTATTTTCTAGATAATCAGCCGATACAAAGTATCAAAGCTTTTTCTAGTTTCTAAAATTTACCAAATCACTACCCTGCCTTCTGGACTGCCATACATACCATCTCCTTCTTGAACATCAAAGGTCTTAAAGAAATCATCGAAGTTTGGAAGCTGCACATTGGTCCGAAGTTTAGCCGGTGCATGGACATCGACACTCGCCAAGAGCTTCATATATTCCTCTCGCCCCTTCATCCGCCAGATGCGGGCAAAGTTGGTGAAGAATTCTTCAGCTGAGAAATCTGCTTTTCTTTCTTGGCTGCCTCAAGAGCCTGCTGCAATGCCGCCCAAATTGCTACATTTTCTGAGACAGTCAGTCACATTGACCTTGGCACCGTAAGAATCCTGGCCTTCAAACTGGTCAATGACCTTTTGGGTCCGCCTCAGTAAAGGCTTGGTAGTCATGCTCCGTCCACCAGTTGTTTAGGCTGCCGTTTTCATCAAAAGGAGAAAGCACCATTGGTATCAAAAAGCATGAGAAATCTCATGTGCGATAACCGCCCGATACCACCGTAATTGGCTGATGAGATCGGTGCAAGTCATAGAAAAGGCGCCTGCAGGATCGCTGCTGGAAAGACAATCAGTTTTTCTCTCGCGATTGTAGTGGTATTGACCATATGCTGGCATGCCCATTCCTTGTAATCCACCGGTTGATTCCACTTGCTCCAGCTATAAGCAATATCAATCTGGCTCAGCCTCTGAGCATTTTCAAAAAGCGTTAGATTTTCGTCCACAACCTTGCGGGAATAGCGCTCAGGTAGCTCGTCAGGATAGCCGATATAAGGCTTGATGACATTGAGTTTGACAATGGCTTTTTCTCGAGTTTCTGGTGCGAGCCAGTCATTCTTAGCTAGGCGATTTTTATAAACTTCAATCATCGTCGCCACTTTTTGCTCTACATCAGCCTTGGCTTCTGGAGAGAACTTTTGACCCGCATACCAGAGACCGATCGCTTGATTAAAAGGTCCCTGAGCTAGATAATAGGCAGCTTTTTTCTTATCCTGAGCTTGAGGAGTTCCCGATAAAGCACGTTGATAAGCGCCTGCCAAGACACGGATGTCATCCGTTAGATAAGAGGTTGTATTGCGAACCGCAGAGAGAATTAGCAAAGCATGAAGCTTATCCCAGTTTGCGGCTGTATAGATATCCTTAGCTACTTTCCAGAAGCGTTCCTCAGGCACAATGACTTGGTCAGGTTCTTGGCCGATTAGCTTGGTGAAAATATCCGCCAGAGGCAATACTGGCACCAAGTCCTTGAAATCTTCCCACTTATAAGGATGATGAGAGCTAGCATACTCAGAACTTTCTTCATTAGATAGAAGATATTGAGCAAAGACCGCATCTAACTCCAAAAACTTTTATCCAAAAGATTCTTGATTTCCTCTTCAGTAAAGTCAAATTTTGCTAGTAAATCTTCCTGAGCCTTGCGCCATTTTGCAAGCAGATCTGCTTTCTGCGGATGGTCCTCCGCATAGTAGGTTGTGTCTGGCAAAATAGTGCCCGGTCCATCCGCCCAGAGAACATTGATCCGAGCGTCCATAAAGTCCGTCGCGTGCTAGCACCAATGGAAAATAAGTCGGCTTACCAGCCAACTCAAAATCAGCAATCTTAGAAGCATAGTCTTCAAAAGAAGCTAGTTGCGAATTTCATCAATGTAACGCGCTGGCTCAATCCCAGCCGCTTCTCGCTTGTCGCATAATCCGATGCCAGTCGGTGATAGGCAATAAAGTTCTGCAGAATCAGCACATCTTCCGGCACTTCACCTCCAGCCAGCCATTTGTCAGTCGTAGAGAGCATGAGGCTCAATCTCATCTGCCAGATCCATAAAGCCACCCGTCACTGGCTTATCATCAGGAATCACTGCTGTCTTGGCCTATTCGCCATTAATCGCTTCATAAAAGTCATCTTGTAATCGTGCCATTTTGTTCTCTTTCACTATTTTCTCTTATCCTAACAAAAATCATTTTTCTTTTTCAAATTTTTACGAAATTAAACGTATAAATAAAAATTAACTTTGACTTAATTTTATGTTTTAAGGTATATTAATATCATAGAGGTGATTTACATGATCAAGATACACAAAACCTAAGTGTCAGCTATCAGGGCCAACTGGCACTCGATGAAACTTCTTTAAACATAAAAGGCCCTACTATTACCGGAATTATCGGTCCCAATCGGGCAGTGAAAATCTGCACTTTTAAAGGGAATACTAGGCATTGGATCACACAAGGCCAGGCTTTCTCTAGACGGATCGACCCTTCAGGAGGAACTCAACAATTGCACTACGTCAGACAAAAATCAATATCGACTATAACTTTCGATCAAGGTAAAAGAGTGTGCATTCTCTAGGCTTTATCCTAAGATAGCTTTTTCCAAACGACTCAGATTCATAAAGACTGGGATCGTTGGTCAACAGGCTCTAAAAATCGCTGGATTGAGGATTTTGCTAGAACGTCAAATCAGCCAGCTGTCCGGCGGTCAATTCCAACGGGTCTTGATTGCGCGCTGCCTGGTCCAGGAGGCCGATTATATTTTTCCTTTGATGAGCCTTTTTGTCGGCATTGACTCTGTCAGCGAAGAGATTATTATGATAGAACCCGTCAGCTAAGAAAAGACGGGAAGACGATTTTGATTGTCCACCATGACTTGAGCAAAGTGGTCAGCTTATTTTGATCAGGTCCATTTGCTACTCATAACAAAAGTCGTCGCTTTTCGGACCAACCGAGTACCTTCACCAGAGAAAATATGGAACAGACACTACGGCCCTCAGCTTTTATGAATGGAGGTGCCTAAGATGATTCTAGAATTTATTCAAGGCTGCAAGACTTTCACTTTCCTGCAAAACGCCTTTTGATTACAGCGATTGTCATTGGAGTCGTAGCCGAGCAGTTGGCTGCTTTATCATTCTGCGTGGCATGTCGCTCATGGCGGGGAGATGCCATCTCTCATGCGGTGCTGCAGTGTGGCCCTGTCTATATTTCTAGGGGATTAACTCTCATCGAGCCATCACCTTTGGCTCTACTAGCATCTGTTATTATTACTTATATTAAAGGGAACTCTCATTATCAAAGAAAGCGACACGGCAATCGGAATTACCTTCATCTTCCTTCTGGCTCTGAGGATCATTCTTGATTGAGGGTAGCCAAGAGTTCGACTGACCTCTTCCACATCTCTCTTTGGGAATATCTTAGCTGTACAGGACCTTGATATGTGGATTAGTATTGGCGTGGCCCATTTCTGGTCTTGCTGGTCATTACTATTTTCTTCAGCAACGTCTTCTCATCGACGTCCTTTGACCCACTTTTTGGCCCAGGCTATGGGGATGAAGGTTAATTTTACTACACTATTTGCTGATGATTCTATGACTTTGGTTTCTGTAACAGCTATGCAAAGTGTCGGGGAACGATTCTGATTGTGGCCATGCTGATTACACCCAGCTGCGACAGCCTATCTCTATGCCAAGAGTCTCAAGACCATGATTTTATTGTCATCTACCTTGGGGGCTGGTGCATCTGTTTTAGGCCTCTTCATCGGTTATAGCTTTTAATGTTGCAGCAGGTTCTAGCATCGTTCTGACCTCTGCCCTGATCTTTTTGGTTTTTCATTTTTATCGCACCAAAACAGCGGTATTTAAAAAGAAAAAGTAAAAATAATATATTTATGGAGGATTTTTCCAATGAAAAATGTCGTTTCTAGTTCTGCTTTTGCTGGCTATTTGTCGGCCTAGCAGCTGCTCCTAGTCAAAAAGCAGTACTGACTCTAGCTCTTCCAAGCTAAATGTCGTTGCAACCAACTCAATTATCGCAGATATTACCAAAAATATCGCTGGCGATAAAATCAATCTGCACAGTATTGTCCCTGTCGGTCAAGATCCGCATGAATATGAGCCTCTGCCCGAAGATGTCAAAAAGACTTCTAAAAGCTGACCTCATCTTTCTACAACGGTATCAACCTTGAAACTGGTGGCAATGCTTGGTTTACTAAATTGGTAGAAAATGCCCAGAAGAAAGAAAACAAGGACTACTATGCTGTCAGTGAAGGTGTCGATGTTATTTACCTAGAAGGTCAAAGTGAAAAAGGAAAAGAAGATCCTCATGCTTGGCTCAATTTGGAAAACGGCATTATCTATGCGAAAAACATTGCCAAGCGCTTAATCGAAAAAGACCCTGACAATAAGGCTACTACGAGAAAAATCTCAAAGCTTATGTGGAAAAAGCTAACTGCATTTGGATAAGGAAGCCAAGGAGAAATTCAACAACATTCCAGAAGAAAAAGAAAAATGATTGTGACCAGTGAAGGCTGCTTCAAGTACTTCTCTAAAAGCCTACAATGTGCCACTCAGCCTACATCTGGGAAATCAACACCGAAGAAGAAGGAACTCAGACCAAATCAAAAAGCTTGGTTGAAAAACTACGCAAGACCAAAAGTCCCATCTCTTTGTCGAATCAGTGTGGACGACCGTCCGATGAAAGACTGTTTCAAAGACACAAATATCCCAATCCATGCTAAAATCTTCACTGACTCAATCGCTGATAAAGGCGAAGAAGGTGACAGCTACTACAGCATGATGAAATACAATCTGGATAAAAATTTCTGAAGGATTGGCAAAATAAAATGGAGAGAGTGGGACAGAAATCGGTAATTCGTTAGAATTCGATTTCGTCGTCCCACCTCCGCACAGTTGAGTAGGGCTGTAAAAGCTGATGAAATCAGCGTAATAGAGCCCACTCAACCACTGCGTCTTGCTCGACAATCCAAAGACAATTGAGAGGCTAGGACTTTGTCCCAGCCTCCTTTCTATAGAAAAATATGCCCCAGATATAGCCACTCTCAATTTTCTAATCAAATTGTTCGAAAAAATTCACCATTCGCAGTACAATGAAGCTATCAAATATGAATGGAGACTTTTATGACAACTTTTCTTGGAAACCCTGTAACCTTTACTGAAGCAACTGCAGGTCGGCGACACAGCTCATGATTTTTAGTCTGACTGCAACTGATCTTTCAAAAGAAAACTCTCATCTGACTTTGCTGGCAAAAAGAAAGTCCTGAGCATCATCCCATCTATCGACACTGGCATCTGCTCCCTCAGACTCGCCAGCTTCAACCAAGAGCTATCTGACTTAGATAATACCGTTGTTATCACGGTTTCAGTTGATTTGCCGTTTGCTCAAAGCAAGTGGTGTGCTGCAGAAGGCATTGAGAATGCTGTTATGCTCTCTGACTACTTCGACCATTCTTTCGGCCGTGACTATGCTGTCCTCATAAATGAATGGCACCTTTTTGGCTCGCTTGCAGTTCTAGTTTTGGACGAAAACAACACTGTGACCTCACACTGAATATGTAGACAACATTAATACAGAACCCTAACTTTTGAAGCAGCGATTACAGCAGTTAAAAAGTTTATAATATTTCTCTTATCTATCAAAAATATGGTCACAGTATCTTCTTCATCACTGATATACTACTAATATTAGAAATAGCAAGAGAGTTAGAGCAAATATAAGGAATGATAAGATGACCCCAAATAAAGAAGATTATCTCAAATGTATCTACGAAATTGGCACAAGACAAGATCACCAACAAAGAAATCGCTCAACTAATGCAAGTTTCTCCCCTGCCGTCACTGAGATGGTAAAAATTACTAGCTGAGCAACTATTACTAAAAGATAGATCTGTTGGCTATATTTTGACCGATGCTTGGACTCAAATTGAGTTTCAGATCTCTATCGTAAGCACCGCTTGATTGAAGTTTTTCTTGTCAATCATCTCAGGCTATACAACAGAGGAAATTCACGAAGAAGCCGAAGTCCTGAGAGCACACTGTATCTCGATCACTTCGTAGAGCAATTAGAAAAATTACCCATTTTCCCAAAAATTGCCCACACGGTGGAACAATCCCTGCCAAAGGAGAATTGTTGGTAGAAAAACAATACCACTTTAGCAAAAATGTAAAAGAACTGCCATTACTTGCTAACTCGTGTTCATGATGATTTTTAATTTGCTGACTTATCTGGATGGCCTTCAGGTGGGCAAAACCATCTACTTCCTGTCTTATGATAATTATAGTCAGCTTTATTCACTAGAAGTCGATGGGCAAGAAATCCAAATCGGACGATCCATTGCCAAACAGAGTTTATGTAGAAAAATTAAAGAAGCATGAGACTTCTTAATGCTCATAATCAATGAGTCTGTCGCTTCATTATTCAATCCCAGTCATCTTTATAAGAGTCGAATACACTAAAGAACCAAATCAATTTAGTCTATTCGCTCTCTCTCTGACAAAATAATATGATTTTGTTTATAATAAGTATACTTTATCATTTTAGAAAAGGATTTAGAAAAATGAATACTTTTGATTTTAACTCTCTGTATCAAAAAGATTATCAACAATCAACAGGTCTGCTCTTTATCCGCACCTACCATAAATGGCATAATCTTGTAAAAACTGAACTCAAACAGCTTGATATAACCCATCCACAATTTGTCATCTTGACAGCTACCGCTGCACTATTACGTCAGCAGGAATGGATCAGTCAAGCTGATATTTCCCGTTTTTCTGACATGGATGTTATGACCGTATCTCAAACGATCCGACTCCTCATCAAAAAGGATTACTAACACGACAAAGTCATCCCACAGATAGTCGTGCCAATGCCATTCTCCTAACAGATGAAGGACTAAAAAAAGTCAATCAAGCGCTTCCTTTGGTAGAAAAGATTGACCAAACTTTCTTTGAAAAATTGAGTGACAAGACAGCATTATTCAACCAACTTTTAATAACCTTGGAGGCGTAAGATGACTAAATTTTGGGTTGGTGTCGTATCAAAAGAACATGTACAGAGGGGTGTCAAAGGTGGCTTTTGTCAAGTCTGCCACGGAGGACCTCTTAATCGGATGAGGAGATTACTTACTCTACTATAGCCCTAAATACCAGATGGCTGATCAGGAAAAATTACAGGCTTTTACAGCTGTTGGAAAAAATAGTGGATGACACTGCTTATCAAGTAGAAATGTTTGAAGATTTTTCCCTTTTCGACGCAATGTCAGCTATTATCAGCCAGTAAAAGACTGTCCCATTGAACAAGTCAGACTGCATCCCGAATGGCGTCAGTACACTTCTAAACTACGCTATGGACATTTTGAAGTTTCAAAATCATTTTTCCTCTATATCTTTGAACAAATGAAACAAGAAAAATAGAAGGTAGGACATCCATCCTAACCTTCTATTTGTTTTTCATATCCAGGATAATCGTCACTGGTCCGTCATTGACCAGCTCCACTTGCATGTCTGCTCCGAAAACACCCGTCTTAACAGGCACTTCCTGAGATAACTGTTGATTAAAAGAATCATAATACCGAGTTGCTACATCTGGCTTTGCAGCTCCAGTAAAAGCAGGGCGATTCCCTTTTTTGGTATCCGCATAGAGTGTGAACTGAGAAATCGAAAGAATCTCACCCTCAATATCTTTGATCGATACATTCATTTTACCCTCTTGGTCTGAAAAGATTCGCATATTGAGAATCTTTCGAACAGCGTAGTCCACATCTTCCTGACTGTCATCAGGTCCTACACCTACCAAGAGCAATAAACCATTTCCAATGCTACTATATAAATCTTGTTCAATACTAACTTGTGCACGTTTGACACGCTGAATAACAATTTTCATATTTTTCCTCCACTTGATCTATAAAAATCAATCAGATGAGATCAGATAAAAGAGCTTCTGTTCAACGAAAGCCATCAGCAAATGACACAGGGCATACATGCTGGTGACGAAAGACTCATCCTATCCCGAGGCTTTTTCTCACCCTTCTATACTAATGAGCGCTATCGATTATCCATTGGTTCGCTTAACTGAATAAACTTCTGGCACGCTCTTAATTTTGTCTACGACCGTTGTAAGCATGGACAAATTAGCAATACCAAATGATACATGAATATTTGCAAATTTCATATCCTTGGTCGGCTGGGCATTAACTGTGGAGATATTCTTGGTCGTATTTGACAAGACCTGCAAGACGTCATTTAAAAGACCTGTCCGATTAAGACCGTAAATATCAATATGGGCTGTATACTCCTTGGTCGTATTGTTATCTTCCCATTCTACGTCGATCAATCGTTGCTCATAATTTTCCTGAGCCTTTAGATTCATGCAGTCCTGCCGGGTGAATAGCAACACCACGTCCTTTAGTAATATAGCCAACAATATCATCGCCAGGTACAGGATTACAACATTTTAGCTAAATCCGAATGAGGAGACCAGATGCACCTTGGATAACCACGCCACCCTCGTGCTTAACCTTAAGGATCTCCTTTGTTCTCAACCTTGACTTCACCACCCTTGACAAGCTCCTCAGCCTCTGCTCGTGCTTTTAGCTCGCTCTTCTTCACGGCGTTCTTTTTCAGTTAAACGATTGAAGATAGAAATTGCTCCGACTTCCCCAAAACCAATGGCAGCAAAGAGAGCTTCTTCTGTCTTATAGCTTGTTTTTGTAGCACTTCTTCCATGTGTTTTTGTCCATGTACTTATTCGCTACATAGCCATTTTCCTGAAATTGTGCTGTAGGAGTTCACGTCCCTTCGAAACGGAGACGTTCTTTATCTTGATTCTTGAAGAATTGTCGAATTTTTATTGCGGGCCTTACTCGTCTTAATCTAGACCAATCCAGTCCCGACTTGGACCAAAAGAGTTCGCATTTGTGATAATTTCACCTGATCGCCAGTCTTTGAGCTTGGTGGTTAGCGGAACCATACGACCATTCACTTTAGCTCCTGTTGCCCGCTCTCCAACCTTGGTATGAATCTCGTAAGCAAAATCAATGGGACCAGAATCCTTCGGTAAAGCTCGAACAGAACCATCCGGTGTAAAAACATAGATTTCTTCGGCTAGATAGTTTTTCTTTAACGGAATCAACAAATTCTTGTGCATCACCAGACTCCGCCTGCAATTCCATCATCTCATGTATCCAGTTCATTCCGATCGCAGATTCTTTACTCATCGACCTTGCCTTTGATCCCCTTCTTGTAAGCCCAGTGAGCTGCAACTCCATATTCAGCAACTTCGTGCATTTCTTTTGTTCGAATTTGGAATTCGATTGGCCCTTTAGGCCCGTAAACTGTTGTATGGATGGACTGATATCCATTAGCCTTGCGATTGGCAATATAATCCTTGAAACGACCCAGGCATCGGTTTCCAAAGCTCATGAATATAGCCCAACATAGCATAAACATCACTCGGAGTCTCTAAGATACAGCGAATAGCTATCAAATCATAGATTTCATCGAATCGCTTTTTCTTGTCCTGCATTTTACGGTAGATCGAGTAAATATGCTTAGGCCGACCATAGATCTCACCATGTAAATGTCGCTCGCCAGCATAAGTCTCAATCTTCCGAACTACCTCTTCTACCAAGGCTTCTCGCTCACGACGTTTTTCTTTCATCGTATGAGAAATCTTGTAAAATTCAATTTCATTGAGATAGCGAAAAAAGACAAATCTTCCAGCTCCCATTTCACACTAGAAATCCCTAGACGGTGAGCCAAGGGAGCATAAATTTCCATTGTTTCTCTAGAAATCCGCTCCTGTTTATCCTTACGCAAGTGTTTGAGCGTCCGCATATTATGCAAACGGTCAGCTAGCTTGACCAAAATCACTCGGATATCTTCCGACATAGCCATAAGCATTTTGCGATGATTTTCAGCCAACTGCTCCTCGTGGGACTTATATTTGACCTTTCCAAGTTTGGTCACACCATCTACGATCACGCGCACATCCGAACCAAACTCTCGCTCTAGATCATCCAAAGTCGCATCGGTGTCCTCTACAACATCATGTAAAAACCGCAAGCAACTGTGACTGCATCTAGCTTGAGCTTAGCTAAAAATTCCAGCCACCTGAATAGGGTGTACAATATAAGGCTCACCAGATTTACGAAACTGCCCGCTATGACAATCCACTGCGTAAATCAAAAGCTTTCTGAACAAAAGCTACATCTTCAGCTGATAAATATTTTCTCGTTAAAGCGATGACCTGATCGCCCGTTAAATTCACTTCTTTTGGCATGCATACTCTCCAATTTCTTGCCTATTATTTTAACATTTTTAAAGGAATAAGAAAACACTTATGTAAAGGACTGAAAGTTAAAAATGCTGTAGCTCATCAGATGGGCAACAGCATTTTTATTTGATTAGTTCTGTCAAAACACTGACTGCGGTCAAGGCATAAAGCGGAGCAGTTTCCAGCCCGCAGGATCCGTGGACCCAGACCTGCCGATACAGCACCTGCTTGGCGAAAGGTCGTCTATTTCATCTGGCGATAGACCGCCCTCCGGTCCGAAGATAAAGAGGACTTTTACTCCGACCGTTAAGCCTGACAGAGCCCTGACTAGAGCTGCAGTTTCTCCTTCTTTGGCCGATTCTTCATAGGCTACGACAATGGTATCAAATTGAGGCAAGCTGAGCTAGAAAGTCTGCCTTTTTATCAAAGAGCCGAACTTCTGGAATCAGATTGCGTTTGCTCTGCTCTGCTGCTCCCTGAGCAATTTTTCTCTAGCTTTTTCGCTCTTTTTAGCTAGCTTTTGCCATCCCACTTGGCCACCGACCAGTCAGCTGGGAAAGACCAGATAGCACAAGCTCCTAGCTCCGTTGTCTTCTGGGTGATAAACTCTAATTTATCTCCTTTGGGAAAGCCTGAAGCAATGGTCACTTGAACCGGCAACTCGGTATTGTCCGCTAGCTCCCTCCAAGATTTCCAAGCTCTGACTGGGGTCTAACACCTGAGCCAGCTCGTTTATGCCATCATCAAAGACCAGTGTGACTTGGTCGCCCTCTTTGAAACCGCATGACTGAAAAACATATGTTTTGGCCGTGTCCTTATCCGTGATCACCAGAGGAGACTGAGGAGTTCCTTTTATAAAAATACTGCTGCATCTAACCACCTATCACGCCTGAAATGTCCTGCGTTTTTCTTAAAGACGCAGGCATTCCATTCGCCCCTGAATCATATGTGTTTCTAGGAAAAATCCTGCTGCTTCTGCTGACTCTGCGCACCATTTCCCACTCTCAGAAATAATCCCACTCATAATCAGATAGCCCTCATCCTTGACCAGACGATAGGCATCCTCTGTCAGATGGATGAGAATATCGAGCCAAAATGTTGGCAACAATGACATCCGCCTCGATTTCTACGCCTCGGAGAAGATCCCCTGCGCCACATGGATGTTCTCCATACCAGGATTGAGCTCAATATTTTCCTGCGCCACGCGCACCGCCACCTCGTCCAAAATCATAGGCGTAGATGTCCTTAGCGCCCAAGAGAGAGCTGGCAATGGAGAGGACACCACTGCCTGTACCCACATCCAACACCGTTTCTCCGCCCTGCAGGACCTGCTCCAGAGCAAAGAGGCTCATCTTGGTCGTCGGGTGAGTGCCTGTACCAAAGGCCATACCAGGATCCAGTTTGATAATCTTCTCACCAGCTGTCGCCTCATACTCCGTCCAGGACGGCACAATGGTCAAGTCATGGGTAATCCGAGCTGGCTCAAAGTATTTCTTCCAGTTATCCGCCCAGTCTTCCTCAGCCAGCTCCTTCCGAGTCAGCTGAATATCTCCTGTCTCAAGCCGAAGCCATCCAGCTCAGCCAGACGCTCATTGGCCTGGCCGCAATGGCCTCTATATCTACAGAATCCGGATAGTAGCCGGTAATCCTGACCCGCTCTGCTCTGCTCGACTTCTGGAAAAAGCTCACCATACTGGTCAACCTGCCCCAGATAATCTGCAGCTGTCATCGATAGCCACACCCTGACTGCCCAGCTCAATCAGAATATTCGAGGCTGCTTCCTCTGCCTCACGCTTCACTTCAATCGTTAATTCCTGCCAAGTGTCCATCATTTAAAATACCATAGCCCGTAAAAGCACAAAGTCCAAAATAGGAAATTCTCTGACATGACGCTTGCGTCTAGAGAACTTTATCTTTTGCCACAGTGTTTAGGGCGGGATTCAGTTTAGAAATTTAACTGAACAATCCTTTTCTTTGTTTATTTCATTGTCTTCATCATATAGACCATATCCATGCCCTCTTTTTCAGGGCTCAGTATGGGTCTGATGATAGCCATTTTTCTCATAAAAAGCTACCATGCTATCCTGGAAAACGTACACAAATCCCATTGTGTAATTGTGAAAATGTCTCCTCAATCAGACCAAGCCCCTCAGAGCCATATCCTTTATTCTGTACTGTGGCAAAATCGCCACTGTCCCAATCCAGCCTGCTGTCTGTTCGTCATTTGTATTCAAGCGAATAAAGCCAAGAATCTTCTCATCGTCTTTGACAAAATAATAAAAACTATTGGGCCGCTCAACCAGTCTCCAGCGAATCCTCTCTCGCTCCTCCAGATAGGGGTCGTATTGATCCTGATATTTCCTCATAAACAGCCTTAAAACTAGCTCGCTGAATGGCAATAGGTCTCTAAATCCTCAGCTCCCGCCCGCTCAATATGAATCATGCTCGCACCTCCAAATAATCACTCAACCTGTCCTGCAACTGCGGAATAACCTTTTTCATCTGATAAAGAACTGGCTTACATTCATCATCTGATAAGCCTGTCCCCTCATCACCAAAAGATGATACTGGCACATTCTTCCTGAGATAGTTCCAGACCATAAAAATAGAAGTGTCCGGATCAACCATTCCTTGATAGTCCTTAACCCAGAGAATATCCGCTTCTTCAAGCTTTAAACCAAGCTCTTCAAAAACTTCTCTTTGGACGCATTCAAAAGCGTTTCCCTCACCCTCACGGCCACCGCCCGGCAACTCCACATATTGGGCCAAGGGATAGTTGGAAATATCGTCCTCGCAAGATAGTCAGTACCTTATCATCACAGAGCAAGGCAATCTTGCAGCCAGAAAACTCCATCTGTTTGTGCAGCAAATCTAGTCCTTCTACATCTGCCATCAGCGCCTCCCTAATACCTCGGATAGGGATAGAAGTCCGTCTCAGTCAAGTCCGCTCTGCCATTTTCAAAAGCCCTCAGCATTCCAAGCCATCTCAAACTCTGCCGCCTCTGGATCTGCTAAAAAGTCCATGAGTGCATCGAGACCAGACTCAGCTGTTTGGGTTAGGAAAAATCCACGAAATAAGCTAGAAAACTCCCGTGACAGCCCTTTCTTAGGCTCGATAGGGCAGGGGTAGCTAGATAGTCCTCGGCCTCAAAACGAGACTTGACTGGATTGTAGAAAAGCACGGCTTCCTCAAAGTAAATATCCTCAGCCGAGGCATTGCCCTCAGCATCAACCGTCTCAATCCCGCCTGGATTTTGCACCCTCAAGAAGAAAAGCCACTTCCACCGCGTGATTCTTCTTGTCCCAGTTTATCTCATAGTCAAAAAGCTCTTCCCCATTTCCTCGTCCAATATCTCTAAAAACCGTACTTAGCCATGATTTCCTCTTTTCATTGTGATAAAATATTACTATCTACAATAGTAACACAAAAAGCCAAGAAAAACACTTGCAGAAAGGAAATCTTATGCCAGAAAACCTAGCCCTGCGCATGCGGCCGACCGGCATTGATCAGATCATCGGCCAGCAACATCTGGTCGGACCCGGGAAAATCATCCGACGCATGGTTGGAGGCCAACCGCCTGTCCTCTATGATCCTCTACGGACCACCCGGTATCGGCAGACCTCTATCGCCTCAGCTATTGCCGGCACAACTTTCAAGTATGCCTTTCGGACCTTTAACGCCACTGTAGATAGCAAGAAGCGCCTGCAGGAGATTGCTGAAGAAGCGAAATTTTCCGGCGGACTGGTGCTCCTACTGGATGAGATTCACCGCTTTGGACAAGACCAAGCAAGACTTTCTGCTGCCATTATTAGAAAGTGGTCTCGGTCATCATGATTGGAGCGACGACAGAAAACCTTTCTTTTTCTGTCACCCCTGCTATCCGAAGTCGGGTTCAGATATTTGAGCTTGAGCCTCCTCAGCAATGACGACATCCGGACAGCCATTCAGCTAGCTCTTGACGGATAAGGAGCGAGGGTTTGATTTTCCCAGTGGAGCTAGACGATGAGGGCTCTGGACTTCATCGCCGTCTCTACCAACGGAGACCTGCGCTCCGCCTATAACTCGCTGGATTTAGCCGTCCTCTCTACTCCAGAAGATGACAAGGCATCCGCCACATCACGCTTGACGTCATGGAAAACAGCCTGCAAAAAGAGCTACATCACCATGGATAAGGACGGGACGGTCATTACGATGTCCTCTCTGCCCTGCAGAAAGTCCATCCGTGGCTCGATGTCAATGCCAGTCTCCACTACGCAGCTCGTCTCATTGAGGCAGGAGATCTCGCTTAGCCTAGCTCGACGCCTGACCGTGATCGCTTACGAGGATATTGGGACTAGCAAATCCCTGACGCCCAAGTCCATACCGTTACAGCTCTGGAAGCAGCTCAGCGGATCGGCTTTCCTGAAGCACGCATCCTTATTGCCAATATTGTTATTGATCTAGCTCTCATCTCCCAAGTCCAACTCAGCCTATCTAGCTATGGACAAGGCTTTAGCCGACCTCAGAAAGAATGGAAACCTGCCCATTCCCCGCCACTTACGAGACGGTCACTATGCTGGCAGCAAGGATTTGGGAAATGCACAGGACTACCTCTACCCCCATTCCTATCCTAGCAATTGGGTCAAGCAAGACTATCTGCCCGATAAGATAAAAGATGCCAATTATTTCTCACACCAAATGAAAATGGGAAGTATGAGCGAGCCCTTGGTATGACTAAAGATAAGATTGATCAACCTCAATAATTGATGGTATCGCTTGCAAAAATCAATTTTTCTCTTGAATTTTTCAAAAATTATGGTATTATAATTATAGAAACGCTGTGGTGATCGACTTCACACTCTAAGTGTTGACCGACTATTTTTTTGTATTATACGGGAAACAAAAGTCTTCTAACAGCATGCAGGCTGTATCACGCGGAAGCAGCTCAGTTAGAGCGAGTTGCCCACCTGCTTCATTGCGCGGGTTCAATACAAATCGTGAAGGTCCGGCACCAATACAGCTTTTTCTGTTGCCTCCTTAGCTCAGCTGGCAGAGCAGCGGACTCTCAATCCGTGGGTCAGAGGTTCGATCCCTGTAGGCATAAAATATTGAAAAAAGCCTTGAAAACCAAGGCTTTTTTGCTTATCTCAAATGCATTTGTCCCTCATTTTTCATGAGCAACCTTTCCAAACACCTTTGATTTGATTAAATTCTTCATTAATTTTCTCTTCTAAAATGTGCCCCAAACACTTCTAGCAACATTGAACATATCTCGATGTCCTAAAAATTTTTGCGATAACCTCGTGAGTCAAATCCTTTTGTGCCATAGGTAGCTACTATAAATTAGCAGAATATCTTAATGCAACTCCAACTCAACTTTTCGGAACTAGTAAAGAAATTGAATTAAAAAAGAGTATTCTTGAATCTCAAAGAATACTCTGATAAAGTTAATGAGATCTTAAAGGCCGTCAAATACATAGAACACTTCCTACATACTGATAAACAGCGCCTAGAAGATTTACTTTACCTAACAAGAGGCAACCAACTATACATAGAAGATGGAGATGAATTGTATATTGATCCAACTTCTCAGAAAAGAACAGTTCATACCCATTAAGAACCTGGATTTATTGTGCTAAGATAAAAATCGCCATTGGAATTATTAATCTAAAAATAAGACTCTCTTAGATTAAGCTCAAGATAAGACAGCTATAACAAAACCGCAATATAGCGGTTTTTGTTATAAAAATCAATCTAAGTTACTCGTCTAATCGAATAAACATCATTGCATTAAGTAAAGAGATGAGTGCACTGTGTTAATATTATTGGAATAGATCAGTCTCTTGTTCTCAATGGGGGAATAATAAAATTAGAAATGATGATATCGTAAGGTGATTCTTTTTAAAGAATCAATTGATAGTTCTAATTTATTCCAAACTTCAAGTTCAAAAATTATTACTGCAATAATAAGAAAGTGTCTCTGCTACTGATCTTGCATGATACTGATCAAAAATTACTCATGACTAAAACACTTTAATTTGGGTTGATTTTGTAAAAGATTTAACACTAAAGTGTTTGCTATGAGTGATAAAAAGTATAAGATAGATGATTGACTTTCATTGAATGTATTATTGATATCAAGAGTCACTAAATAATGTTCAATCCCTTTTTATATCTGAAACAAATTGAGGGAAAATATTTTGAAAGTTCTTGATTGTATTCTTTTTGATCAAACAGGATAAACTCTGTAGATAATTCCTGGCGATGCAGATGTGCCGTATTATGCAGATGCCAAAATCAGATTGTCCTTATTGTCTATTTTTAGATTATACTGCTTTCTGTCTGATCAATTAAATCACTCAACAAATTGATACGAATTTTTACATAGCTGTCTGTTTTTGCGCAGCTCATAAAATAGATTTTCATCAATGAAAAACATTTTTGAAAATAGGAGACAAATAGTTGACCTATCACTTCTTTCATTCAAAGAGATATGATATTCAGAATCAAAGCTCGCTACAATGTCTTCGATTCCTTCTGCCTGCATGAAAGATTCTAACAACTGATTGTTAAAAAGAATCTTTCTCAACTTCCAAGAAATGATCAAACTTTATTCTGATATAAATTTGTAAATCTAGGAGCAACTTTAACATTCTTTGAGTAGCTGAAATTGACAGGGAATGCAGTTTGCTTTTATAGACCAGTTCCTAACAGCTTACAGCAAAGGTTCTACAGAAAAATCTTCAAATGGCCACTCAAGGAAATAATATTTCTCTGAAAAATACTGGGCAAAAAAGTAACGGATATCGATTTCATTTCCAATAATTCTGAACTGGATTGAGACTAATTTTCAAATTGATATTGTTTCTTAATAATTTTATTAATATGACTGATGATACGGTAAAGAGAGGAAGAACTGATATAAAACTCTTTGCAAATACTCAGCATCACATCCTTCATTAAAAGAATATAAATTCTAAAATTGAAAAAGTGAGTTGAATGCTTAAAAATGATGATAGACCATCTCAATATCACTATCATCGGTATTAATGATACGTATGCCATTAGTAGAAGAGTGAAAAATCAATTCAGAAAACGCAGACTTGACATGAGATAAATCATCTTTTACTGAACGTTCTGTACAATGTAATAATTCTGCTAGTTCCGAAATATGAAACCAGCGCTTATTTTCAAAATAGTATTTCTAATAATTCTAATTGTCTGTGGCTCTTTTTAGACAGTAATTCTCGCATTAAAATATTATCTTTCTTTATATAGTGTTTTTATTGTCAGGCAATTATACCATATTTCATGTATTTAACCTCGTTTTAACAACTCTAAAATATATCTAGAAATGCTGATAAAAAGTCTATGGAACAAGGAATTCTTATCTTTTTGTATCTATAGTACAGATAAACGGAAAGAAAACCAAGTTGAATTATTATGTTTCCAAGTTGGGAAAATTATATAATTATATTAATCAAATGATATTATTAAAAATGATAATAAACAATTTTTGATTAAGAAAAATTAGAAAGGAGAATCAATATGCTTTGGTCTATTATTGTTGGTAGGTGTTATTGGTCTCATTGCTGGATCAATCACTAAAAAGGCGGCTCAATGGGTGTTATTGCAAACGTTGTTGCAGGTTTTAGTTGGTTCTGCTGTCGGTCAGTCACTTTTAGGGAACTTGGGGTCCTAGTTTTGCGCTGGTATGGCCTTGCTTCCTTCTATCATTGGTGCAGTTATTGTAGTAGCTGTTGTATCATTTTTGTAGGTAAAAAGGCATAAATTGTCTTTTTACTTTCAAAATACAATTTAAAATTTAATGATGTGAGGATTCAATATGTCAAAATCAAGAAAAATACTTTCCCTTATTTTCTGTATTTTAATCTTGACAATTTTGATTCCTGTTTTGCTAGACTTTCATAAAGTCAGCGGTCTGGGGCTCCAGTTATTTAGTTGGAAGTTATTCACTTGGAAGCAGATTCCTTTTGTGGGCTACTATCTTTCTAGGTATGTTTTCTGGGGCACTGTGGTTTTAGCAAGCTTAATCTTACTACTGATGTTAGTGATAGCTTTTTATCCTAAGAGACGTTTGGAAATTCAGCTAGCTGATGCGGATGGGAAACTGATGCTGAAAAATTCAGCAATTGAAGGGTTTGTTCGTAGTCTGTTAACAGAACACGGTTTAATTAAAGATCCTACAGTTTCAGTAAATAGCCGTAAAAACAAATGCATGGTTTCCGTTAAAGGGGCAATCGTTCCTTCGGAAAACATCATCAAGAGAAGTCAGTTGATTCAAGAAGAAATTGCGTCTGGATTGACAGAATTCTTCGGAATCAATCATAATGTCAAGCTTAAAATCTCTGTCTCAGACTTCAAGCCAAAAAGCACCGACTAAAAGAATGCTAGTCGTGTGAAGTAAGAAAGTGAAAAATGGAATGGTTTAAAAAATATCAATATCCAATCTTGTCTGGATTAGCAGGTGTTATTCTAGCATGTTTTATCCTATCCTTCGGCTTCTTTTAAGACTCTTTTGTCTTGATTTGCGCTAGTCTAGGGGGCAGGAATTGGATATTATATTCAAAAGAGTAATATATTTAAATAAGAATAAAGGAGTTTAACATGTCAAATAAAGATGTTGCAAAAATGATGTTACTAAAGAAACACATGAAGTCAAAGGTGAATTGACTTATGATGATAAAAGTCATTCAAAAATTATTGGCCTTTCTTTAGAAAAAGTTACAGGTTTACTTGCTGTTGATGGAGGATTTTTTTCTAACTTAACAGATAAATTGATTAATACTGATAATGTCACTAACTGGTGTCAATGTTGAAGTTGGTAAAGAACAAGTTGCTGTTGACTTGAATGTAGTAGTTGAATATCAAAAGAATGTTCCTGCATTATACGACGAAATCAAGAAAAGTTGTTGTGGAAGAAGTTTCTAAGATGACTGACTTAGAAGTTGTTGAAGTCAATGTTAATGTGGTTGATATCAAAACTAAAGAACAGCATGAAGCTGATTCAGTTAGTCTTCAAGATCGAGTAACAGATATTGCAGAATCAACAGAGCGAATTTCGCTTCAGAGCAATTTGAAAAAGCAAAAATCTGGACATTAGCGGTGGTTTCTCAGCTGTTCAAGAGAAAAAGTTGGCGAAGGGGTAGATGCTGTTAAGGAAGCTACGTCTAAGGAAAAACTCGCGTTCATTAATACTCTAACTACGAAAAGAGATTATTATTTTTATTTCTTTTCTATATATAAAATACTTAAGAACTCATAATGGAGGTAAAGATTATGTCTACAGAAGAAAAATTCAACCAAGCTAAAGGTTCTGTTAAAGAAGGACTAGGAAAAATTAACTGGTGATATGGAAAAAGAAGGGCTGCTGAAAAAGTAGTTTCTAAAGTTAAAGAAGTCGCTGAAGATGCCAAAGATGCTGTCGAAGGAGCAATCGAGAGGCGTTAAAAAAATATGATTAATAAAGATGACAAATAAAGCTCAGAGTTAATTTCTCTTGCAAAACATCTTTTGTAATTTATAATAGTAAAAGAGATGGGACAGAAATCGGTAATTCGTTAGAATTCGATTTCGTCATCCCACCTCCGCACAGTGAGTAGGGCTGTAAAAAGCTGATGGAATCAGCGTAGTAGAGCCCACTCAACCACTGCGTCATGCTCGACAATCCAAAGACAATTGAGAGGCTAGGACTTTTATCCCAGCCTCTTTTTCATTTCTCTTGCAACAGAACGGTAATTTCGATTAATCATTTTTAGTCTTCGTTTCATTCTTTTTCCTTATCAATTTTTGAAGATCGTGATCACTCTTATATTGAATAATAAATTCTACTACTTCTTTTTCAGTCAATCGATCATTGGATAATTGTGAAATTTGAATTGAAATATTTTTGCAAACCATAGTCGTTTTGCTTACCAATAATTTTTTTTAATTCCTCGTCAGAAAGATGTTTTCCTGAAATAGTTAACTTTAGTGTATTATTCTCTTTGATAAAGTTCTTTTTTAGTACTGTCTGCTCTTTAAACTGATCAGATAAGTATTTATTTATAGATTCATTGATTAAGTGTCTCTCTAACTAATGTAGTCGCTGAAACCAAACTGGGAATAATAAGAATAAGCGAAACTAGAATTAATATTTTTCTCATTTTATAAGCTTCTTGATTATGTTTAATGTAACGATTTTTACCATAGTTAAAGCTTGTGCCAATATAGGTAGCAATCATGATAAAGCTACAATTAATGAAAAATAAATAAGTTGCACCTAGCATGAACTTAACGTTTCCTGTTGCTATAGAATAACCAACAGTGACACAGGGAGGCATGAGAGCCGTTGCAATAGCCACTCAGGTACAATATTATTTGCTTCCTTTTTCGTGCCCCTATAACTCCAGCTAACCCTCCAACAAAAAGCTATAACAACATCCCAAATTGTTGGAGAAGTTCTAGCAATAATTTCTGTACTTGCATAAGAAATAGGAGAAATTAGAAAATAAACTGTCGATGCTATAAGACTCAACGAAACTTGAATAAACAAAATTTTAAACGATTTTCTGAGCAGTTTCATATCCAATATCGCTAGCGAAAAACCAATCCAAGAATGGGTGTCATTAGCGGAGAAATTAACATTGCACCCAATGATAACTGGAGTAGAATCCATATTTAATCCGATAGATGCAATCAACATTGCGCATAACAAAATAGCTAAATCACTTCTTTGTTAAATCTAGATCATCATAGACCTTATCTCTAAATTCAATTAAAGAATAAAAGTTTGTCCTCTTGTAAAAATTTTTCTCAAAACAGCATTCCTCATATTTAATGTTTTTCCAAAGTATAAAATCCACTCTAATTAATAAATGAAATTTGCAATATTGACAAAAATATAGAAAGTAGTTTATACTAGTAAATATTTTAACATACAATTTGATAAATTTATTATTAACTTATTGCCCATACCACCTTAAATTTTAACTTTTTCCAATCTCTAATTATAGAAACTCAACAATTATAATATACCACAACCTATACGCACTAACATTTGTCAAACTTCAAGGAAGCAATCTATTAGTAATCAATTAGTTTAAAAAGCAATCTAGAATCAGGAAGGCGCAACCACCAAAACACGCTGATAAAAACAAACATTCTATTCCTACCCTACTTTTCCCCATCTTTGAAATAATCATATTAAAAATCACTTAAAGTATCTTCTGAAAATCGCTTATATTTCAAGATTTTTGATTACTTTCAAGATGAAAAAGCCTCCCAAATTCATGTAGGGAAGATCAAATATCGAATAAAGCCTTGTAAATCAAGGTTTTTTCTACAGATGAATTTGCGCAATTTGCACACTATTTTTATGACATCAAAAAAGTCCCTTAAGAACACTACTCAAGGGACTTTTTCTCATTACACTATTCACTTATCTCGTTTCCAAAAACAAATCGCTAATAGAATCACTGCACCTAAAATAGAGGGCACTACAGCTGTGTCATGGAGAAGCGGACCCCAGGTCCCAAAAAGACTTTGACCTAACCAGGCTCCAACAAGACCTAAAATCATCTTACCGATACAACCCATCCGCTCACCTCTGATTAGTTAAATAGCTGCAGCTATCAGACCAATTATAAAGCTTCTACAAACATACTACCAATCATCGTCAACTCTCCCTTTTGGAGCGCTGGATCAGCCATAGGATTACTAATGATACTGCCGCACCAACAAAGGGTGCAAAAAGATTAAAGAAAACAAAGAAAACAAAAGAATCCAATGATGGCACCAATAAAACTAACAAGGAATTTATTCCTCCATTGCCTTGTTTGTCCATCCGGAGTTAACATAGCTGCTATAACAGTAGTTATTAGACTAGCTGGTAAAGTAAATATCAGTATAAAGATTGCTGCTGCCATTCTAAATTTGCCCAGTCTCCATTTCTAAAGATTGCTACATGGCTGCCATCTTCACGAATACCGTCAATATCCATCTGATTTGAGCCCAATCATAAAGTCCACATGGACATCCGAGCGGTTGAGACCCTGCTGCTTCTAGCTCTTCTTCGGAGAAATTCTCCGCCGACTACACTAGTCGCATAGGCTGCACCAATAGCCAAGTGGTTAGAAGCATTTTCATCAAAAGAGAGTATTGAAGAAGGTGATGCCTGACTGAGAAATCGGGACTTGATCTGGTACCAAGGCACACTCTCCTAAAAGCACGCGCACCCAGCATTTTCAAAAGACAAGATCCTTTCATAACCTGATCGCCCTTTTTCAGCAGATAATGTCCACAATCTGTCCATCCTTGAAAGGTCACCTTGATGCCTTCGATGATGTTGCCATTATAGCTGAGAGGGCTTGGTGCTTGTCACATAACCTTCAGCTCGGCGGAAGTCTGGTGCTGTAAAGACCTCTTCTGTCGGCATGTTAGCAATGAAAATATTCACCTTGAGCATTGAGGCTGCCAGCAGACTCCCAGTGATGATTCTTGGGTAATCCTCAAGGTCAAGTCAGTTCCAGGAGCTGTGTAGTGCAGAGCAGTGAATTGCTCTTCATTTAAAAACCTTAGCTTTTTGAGCTAAGTTTTTCTTCATGAGCTTTCCAAGCAGCTACTGGGTCATCCTCATAGACACGACAGGTTTTGAAAAATCTGATCCCAGAGAAGATCTACTGCTTCCTCATCGCTGGCTGCATTTGGAAAGACCTTCTTAGCCCACTCTGTACCAGCTGCTGCAGCGACTGTCCAGCTGACTTTATTGGATTGGGTTGCGATTCGCATCGGCTTCATAGCCATCCCCAAAGCCTTAGCAGAAGCTGATAATTTCTCAGCATCCACGCCATTTCAAAGCCCCTGGGATCAGATGAACGGACGCCCAAGCGGCTGGCTTTTCTTTTCGAGGAGATAGTTCATCTCAGCCACCTTATAGTCAGGGACATTGTCCAAGCGCTCCATCGGTGCATGGAGGAATTTTCTCCCGATTAGTGAAATCATCCGCCCATTGGATGATAACCTCATGAGCTCCCAGAGCATAGGCTTCCTTGACAATCAAGTGAGCCAACTCACGTTGCTCCACATCAATATTGAGCGCCACCGTGTGACCTGGCTGCACATTAATACCATTAGCAACCAATAATTTAGCGTATTTTTTCTAAGTTTTTCTTTAAAATTTGGCAGAAACCATAATGTTTCCTTTTCTATATTTTTATTTTTTTCTTTAAACAGGGATAGCAGGCTAATTGCCGCCACTCGTACCGCAAATCAAGGCGGTCATTTTCAAAATCGTGATCTGAATCAAGCTCCAGCTGGTAGTCAAAGACCTTCTGGGACTGGCTTATCTTCTGACAGAAATGTTAAGTTTCATGAGAAGGTCCTTTTCCTTTTGCTAGTCATACACTGTTTTTTGCCAGATGACTTTCATATTCCAGCCATCCGAAATTAATTTACAGCCTGGCAGCAACTTCCCATAAATCTCTTCATATCCTTTTTTAGAAAGGTAGCGATCTGTTGCTAAATGATTGAGCCAAGATTTGGAGGTGCTATGTTTGAAGATTCTTCTGGCATTTTTCAAGCCGAATCTTTTCCAGTGTCGAGGAAAAATCTAAATAAGCGCCTACAATATAGGTCCAAGTTGAAGGAGTGGGCTTTTTCTGATACATTGTCCATAACAAACAGGATGCCACCTGGCTTTAGTAATTTCTTACATTTTTCCAAAGCTTCAGGGATGTCCAAATGATGAAATGTCGTTCGACTGAAAATAAAATCAAATTGTTTCTCAAAAACAGCGGTTAAAAAATCATCCTGCAGTAATTCTACATTCTGTAAATCTTCTTTTTTTCTACTTTATCTTTTGCTATCTGCAGAAAATCCACAGAAAGATCTATTCCTGTCACATGTTGAAAATATGAAGACAGAAAAATGCAGGTATTCCCTCCGCCACAACCAATATCCAAAGCGGAAACTCTACTGTCAGGCAAATTATTCAGTAGATAATCAGGCTTGCCTTCCAAAAGAGTGGTTACCCAATCATATTCTAAAGCAACCGCATTAAATTGTTCCGTAATATTTTCCATGAACATCCTTCTTAAAACAACTCATCAAACAGACTCAACTGGTTATCCTCAGGCATATTGCCCAGAATGCCCATGTCGTCCATTTTTTTCGACTAGGGTGCTAGAGAGGCCGCCGCGTTTACGGAGCTCTGTCTTAGAGAGGAAATTCGCCTTCTTCGCGCTCTGACCACTTGGCGGGCAACGTTGTCACCCAGACCGTCCATAGCAGAGAATGGCGGAATAAGGGTATCTCCTTCGATGAGAAACTCAGTCGCGTGGCTCTTGTAGAGATCTAGCTTTCCAAACTTAAAGCCCCGCTCCAGCATTTCATTGACGATTTCCAGAGTCGTATAAAGGTCAATTTCACATTGGAGGCTTCGTTGTTCTTACGTTTCTCAGCGATTTCGTCCATCCGGCGCTTGACGGCATCAAGTCCGCCACTCATGGTCTTGATATCAAAGGCCTTCAGCCCGAATGGAGAAAGTAGGCACAGTAGTAATAAATCGGATGATGCACCTCAGTAGGCTACCCTCAGGGCCATCATAACATAGGCTGCCGCATGGGCCTTGGGGAACATGTACTTGATCTTTTCCACAGGACTCGATGTACCACTCTGGCACATTGTTTTCCTTCATGGCTGCGATGTAGCCATTGCGCTCTTCTTCAGAAATCTTTCAGCCAGAGGCCCCTTTCCGCACGCGCTCCATGATCGTAAAAGGCCATCTTAGGATCCAAGCCCTTGTGCATGAGGGTAAAACCATGATGTCGTCCCTGACAGCCGATAACGGTGGACAGGTCAGCAATCCCTTGCTTGATCAAGTCCTGAGCATTGCCCTAGCCAAACGTCCGTACCATGAGAGAGACCAGATAGCTGTAAGAGCTCGGCAAATGTCGTCTGATGGGTCTCATCAACCATTCCCGTACAAATTGGTCCCAAACTCTGAATCCCAGCATACCAGTCGGCGTGCCAATCTGCTCCTGAGTCACACCCAAAATGTCTGTTCCAGAAAAAGAGCGCCATGACGCCAGCATCATCCATAGGGAATGTCATTTGGATCAATGCCAGACAAGTCCTGAAGCTTCCGAATCATGGTCGGATCATCGTGTCCCAGAACGTCTAGCTTGAGGACATTTTTCATCGATATCGTGGGAAGTTAAAGTGGGTGGTCTGCCACTCGGCTGTCACATCATCGGCTGGATATTGGACCGGTGTAAAGTCATAAACATCCATGTAGTTAGGGATTACAACGATTCCACCTGGTGTTGTCCAGTCGTCCGCTTGACTCCGGCAGCTCCTGCGCCAGACGCTCAACTTCTGCGTCCCGATAGGGAACTTCCGTAGTCGCGCTCATAGCCCTTGACAAAGTCCATAGCCGTCTTTAGCCGCAACGGTACCAACAGTACCAGCCCGAAAGGCATACTCAGCACTAAAAGATATCCCTCACGTCCAAAGTGAGCGCTCGGCTGATCCTCTCCGGAGAAGTTCAAATCAATATCGGGTACCTTGTCCCCGTCAAAACCAAGGAAGGTCTCAAATGGAATATCCTGACCGTTCTTGCTCAGCAGTGACCACACTCTGGACAGTCTTTATCCGGCATATCAAAGCCAGAACCATAGGAACCATCTGTGATGAACTCGCTGTATTGGCATTTGCCACAGACATAGGTGGGGCGACAGAGGGATTGACCTCGGTAATCCCAATCATGGTCGCGACAAAGCTGGATCCGACAGACCCCAGTGAACCTACCAGATAGCCCCGCTCATTGGAGCGTTGCACCAGCATCTGCGAAGCCAGATAAATCACAGCAAAGCCATTCCCCAAGATGGAGGTCAGCTCTTTTTCAATTCCGCGAAAGTCCACGATATCCGGTAGCGGATTGCCATAAATTTCAAAAAGCCTTTTGATAGGTCAGCTCGGCAACTGTCTCCTCAGCCTTGTCAATGAAAGGCGCATAGAGATCGCCCTTGACTACCTCGACCGGCTCAAAGGTCTCCGCCAGCTGATTCGGATTGGTGATAACCAGCTTCTTAGCCAAATCCTCGCCCAAGAAGGCAAATTCGTCCAGCATCTCATTGGTGGTCCGAAGTGAGCCTTAGGAAGCGGAGCCGGCTGGGCATTTTCACCGTGACCAATAGTCCGGTTAATCATGGCTCCCTGACCGAGACTCCGGACGATAATCTCACGATAAATTTCTTCTTCCGGCTCGATATAGTGGACGTTTCCCCGTCGCAAGGACAGGCTTGCCCAAGCGATCGCCGACCTCAATCAGATTGCGAATAATGGTCTGCAGTTCTTCTTGGTCCTTGATCTGCTCCTTGGCAATCAGCGGCTCATAGATAGCCGGTGGCGTGACCTCGATAAAGTCATAATACTTGGCGCTTCGACAGCCGCATCCACCCCTGAGAGACAACGGCGTCACTAAACTTCGCCTTCTGAGCAGGCTGAGCCCAGAATCAAGCCTTCACGATGGGCATCCAGCACGGTCCGTGGAATCCGCGGGACACCTTTCAAAATACTTTGGTATTAGACAGAGCTGACTAACTTGAAAATATTCTTGAGTCCCGTCTGATTTTTCACGATAAATGGTCGCATGTTTGACACGAGCTTTCTTGTAGGAATTCTCATCGACCAGATCCGTATTCAAATCCTTTGAGATTGGTCACACCATGCTTTTCAGCTACATCCTTGATAAAGATAAAGAGGAGAGCGACCCGTCGCTTCCGCGTCGTAATTGGCCATGTGGTGGTGCTCTAAAGCAATCTGGAAACGCTTGGTCAAAGGCCCCAGACCATGACGCTTGTACTCTGGATAGAGGTTGCGGGCAAATTCCAGCGTGTCAATGACCGGCTGGGTGATTTTCGGAAGGCCATGACGCTCATAATTGACATTCATAAAGCCCACGTCAAAGGTAGCATTATGAGGCAACGAGGACGCTGTCCTTGCAAAATTCCTGAAATTCTTTCAGCAACTGCTCCAGCGGGTTTGGCATTGCGGACATGCTCATCTGTAATCCCTGTCAAGTCCGTCGTAAAAGGCCGACAGAGTATGGCCGGGATTGATAAACTCATCAAACTCAGCGATGATATTGCCCTTGTGCATCTTGCTGGCAGCGACCTGGATCAAGTCATTGTAGACCGCCGAAAGCCCTGTTGTTTCCACGTCAAGAGCACATAGGTCGCATCGCTCCAGCTCCATGTCCACTTCATTGTGAGACGATGGGCACTCGATCTTCTACAATATTGGCCTCCATACCGTAAATCAGCTGAATGCCAGCCTTCTTTGCAGCCTTGTAGCCATGGGGAAAGCTCTGCACATTGCCATGGTCAGTAATGGCGACAGCCTTGTGACCCCTACTTTAGCTGCCGTTGCAACGATTTCCTCTACCTCAGGCAGGGCGTCCATAGTAGACATATTGGTATGGGCGTGAAATTCAACCCGCTTCTGCCCTCAGGCATGAGGTCCTTGCGCTCATAGTGGGTAACGGCCTGCACATCCTGCACATTCATCGTCAGGTCACGGGTGAAGTTGTTCATCTCCACATTTCCCCGCACGCGCAGCCAAGCGCCTTTCTTAATCATGTCAAACTTCTTGGCTTCTTCTTCATTTTTCATCCACTTCTGTAAGGAAAAGCTGGAAGTGTAGTCTCGTCATCTTGAAATTAAGCAAGACCCAGCCAGTCCGAGTGACCTTCTGCTCCAGGTCAAAGACCATTCCCTCAAAGACCAGACGGTTTTCCTCAGTCTGAACTTCAATCATAGGGGTAATCTCTGCCTTATCCAGATTTGGTTTAGCGGCAGCTTTACGAGCTTGAAGTCGTAGGCTGGCTTTTCTCCGGCGGTGGTCGCCATCTGCTGTAAGGGATTCCATGGCTTTGAGCGCTTCTTCATTAGCCGCCTGAACAATCTTGTCATTCTCTGCTTGGGAAATCTCTCTCACTTGCTGCTGGGTCAGCTCATCGCTGATGCTGCACCTGACAAGTCAGATGAGGAAAGCCATATTTAACCAGTTGCCGGCTGAGGTTGGGCAGGTGATTCTTACGAAAATGCTCCGTATCAATGGTTTGAAGCCCCTCAATCAGCAGCTTGTCCCCATCCAAATGCACTCTGCAAATCCTGATACAGACTCTTAAAACCATGACTAGCACAAGGTCCTTCCTCAAAGGCTCAGCTGATAATAAGCCTGCAAAAGCACGTCTGATACCTGAGGAGCCTGACAATGAATTTCAAAAATAGCTTGATTGCCAGTCTTTGAAAACTCTTGAGCTAAGCGCTTCTGTAACTCCTGAAAAATCTCAATGAGGCAGAATATCCACAAAGAAAAATGGAACTCCCAGATCCGACTGACCTTATGGACCATAACTTTCTCAATTTCTGCATTCAAAAGGCCTCTGAATTTCTCATTTCAAGGGGCATATCCAGCTGATCCATTAAAATTTCAAACTTGTTTTGACATGACATTTCCTCGTACAGTAGTGACCTTATTTTTACCATAAATCAGCACTTTTTTTCGATAGAAAAAGCAACTAGTACAAAGCCAGATTTTTCAAATCAACTTATGCAAATTCTGTCTCAAGACAGCTTATGTCAAAGCCTTCTGAATAGTAATGGCACTTTTATCACTTCAACAAACCCGCTCTTTTTACCAGCTCCTCTGCACTAGACACCCCAAACTTCAACTCTGTATATCGATCAAAATGATTCCAATAATTTTTACGAAAAACGACTGATAAAACAATTAGAATAAAACGGATTGGCAGTTTTTCCTTTAGCCATTCCTTGTGCATTAAGCAAAAATCAAGTGCCCCACTATAAAAATCATCAAATCTCCAAAAACTAAGTACTAAACCCACTTTTTCTACTGGTGTTAGAATATTGCCTAATCCTCTTTCACATTTATCATTACCTTCCAAGAAGAGTATCACTTGACTATATATAATTCCATAGACTCGTTCCACTATCCATCTCTCTTACTATAGTATTTTTCACTACCCAATAGAAACTGCCAGAAAAATGGCAGTTTGCTATTATTTAGTCAAAATAGACAACGTTTCAATTAAGTTATCCGCATGAACTTCAATCGTATCACCAGTAGCTTTGATTTTCACTTCTACGATACCTTCGGCTGCTTTTTTTACCAACAGTCACACGGATTGGAAGACCAATCAAGTCGCTATCGCTCAAACTTAACCCCTGCGCTTCATTGCGATCGTCTACCAAGACCTCATAGCCAGCCGCAACTAAGCTTTCTTCTAGTTTATTTGTCAAACTTTGACTTTCTTCATCCTTGACATTAACCGGAATCAAGTGAACATCAAACGGAGCTAACTCTTTAGGAAAATTAATTCCCCAAGTGTAGCGATACTCACCTTTAGGTGTCTTATTGACAAAGAGTCGAGCATGTTGCTCCATAACTGCTGAGAGTGAGCGACTCACACCGATACCATAGCATCCCATCACAAGGGGAACTGCTCGGCCATTTTCATCCAAGACTGTTGCATTCATGCTATCAGAATAGCGAGTCCCCAATTTAAAGATATGCCCAATCTCGATACCACGCGCAAACTGTAGAACACCTTTTCCGTCCGGAGAAATCTCTCCTTCACGAACTTCACGAATATCAACATACTCTGCTGTAAAGTCACGGCCAGGATTCACTCCAGTCAAGTGGTAACCATCTTCATTAGCTCCTGCAACAGCATTGGACAAGTCCTGAACCTTGCGATCAGCGATAACGGTCACATCGTTTGGTAGATTAACTGGACCAAGAGAACCAAAGCTTGCTCCTAGCAATTCTTGGACTTCCGCCTCTGTTGCAGCCTCAAAGAAATCAGCTCCCAGATGGTTTTTAATTTAACTTCATTCAGTTGATCATTCCCAACAAGCAAAGGCAACAACAGGCTTTTCATCTGCAATGTAAACCAAGGTCTTGATGGTTTGCTCCTCAGAAACTTCCAGGAAGGCTGCAACTTCATCAATGCTCTTACAATTCGGCGTCTCAACACGCACAAGCTCACTTTCAGTCTCAACGCGGTTACTTGGTTTGTATTCATTCGTAGCCATTTCCAAGTTCGCTGCATAGCTAGATTCACTTGAATAAGCAATCGTATCTTCACCAGAAACCATCCAATTGCTTAATTCTGTTTTGATTGCTTCTAAGACATCTGCCGGAATCTCATCAATGCTTGCAACAGACTTATCTAAAACTAACCAGCGATTTAGGTCTGTTCGATCAGGAGTAATGGCCATAAATTCTTGACTGTCCTTACCGCCCATTGCTCCGCCATCTCAATAATAGCTTTAAAATCAATCTCACTGCGTGTGAAGATGTTCTCGTAAGCAGTTTTGTACTCATCATAGGTCACATCTAAGCTATCATAGTTAGCATGGAAGCTATATCCATCCTTCATGATAAATTCACGTGTCCGTAAAGAGACCATTGCGAGGGCGTTTCTCATCACGGTATTTAGATTGGATTTGATAAAGGTTAAGTGGTAACTGTTTGTAGACTTAACTGAATCACGTACTAAGGCAGTGAAAGTTTCTTCATAGGGTCGGACCTAAAATAAAAGTCGGAACCTTCACGGTTTTTCAACTTAAAGAGGTCGTCTCCATAAGTTTCATAACGACCTGATTCACGCCAAAGATCTGCACTCAAAAGAGCAGGGAGCTAGCATTTCCACTGCACCAATTTTTCAAATTCCTGACGCATGATCTTCTTAGCTTTTTCAATAACACGATTGGCTAAAGGGAGGTAAGAATATACACCTGCCGAAATTTGTCGAACATAGCCTGCCCGCAAGAGTAGAGCATGACTGATCACCTGCGCATCGCTTGGCATCTCACGCAAAGTTGGGATTAACATTTTACTTTGTTTCATAAAAACTCCTTTAATCTTGTTTGGAAGCACTGAGCATTATCTAAACTTCACATCATGTAGCTTAATCAGAAGAATGTACGCATGATATCATTCCAAGTCACAGCAATCATAAGAATCACCATAATAGCAACACCTGCTAAGGTAACATAGGTCTCTGTTTCTCTCTTAAGGGGTTTTCTGCGAATGGCCTCGAGAATATTGAGCACGATTTTCCCTCCATCAAGAGCTGGAATAGGAATCAAGTTGAAAATACCGATATTAATAGACAACAAGGCCAAAAGCCCAATAACCTGATTTAAACCAGCTTGCGCTGCTTGACTGCTGACACGGAAAAATAGCAACTGGTCCACCTAGCTGGTTGAGACTTGGATGGAAAAATCAAATTCTTTAACGCATTTAAAATCCGAAAATGCCGCATCCCAAAGCCATGGTAAGGCCTCCAGCCAACATAGATAGAAGATCTGATTTCATACCGGTGTGACACCGAGCAAGTAACGGTCGCCTTCTTTTTGGGGGCGTAACAGTTATCTCCTTCGTTTCATTGCCACTTTTAACCGTCAAATCAAGCTTCGGATTCTTTTGATTTTTCGTCTCCTTCTCCACAGCTCGTGTCAAATCATTCCAATTTGAGACTTCAGTTTGACCAACTTTAAGAATCTGATCATTATTTTGCACACCAGCTTGTGCTAAAACGCCATCTGATGTGACGCGAATATGATTACTAGCAAGATCTTGCACTCCACCTTGTAAAAGCAATCAAGACCCAGAAAGCCACAATCCCTAAAATAAAATTATTCATAGGACCTGCAAAGTTAGTGATTAGACGACCCCAAATCGTAGCATTCTGATATTGCACATCTAACGGAGCGATGCGCACTTCGGTTCTGTCTGCTTCTACAACAGTTGCATCATGATTCTACAGAGTAGGTCTTGCTTTCTTCTAAGACCAAACCAGTGATTTCTAGTTTGTCTTCAAAATCAAAGCTAATTACGTTCATTGGCAGAGCTGTCTCGATCGATTTTCTTACCAGACAAATTGATACGTACAACTTTTCCTTCTTCGTTAAGCGTCAAGCTAACAGGAGTCCCTGTTTTAATTTCTGTTGCATCATCACTCCAACCAGCCATACGAACATATCCTCCCAAAGGAAGAATCCGAATTGTATACGCCGTGCCGTCTTTGCCAATATAGTGCAAAGATTTTAGGTCCCATTCCAATGGCAAATTCTCGAACGAGATACCAGACCTTTTCGCAAAATAGAAATGTCCAAATTCATGAACGACAACAATTATACCAAAGACAATGATAAAGGTAATAATTCCCATGATTCCCATATTGTTCTGATACGCATCCCTTTCTAAATTCTAGTTTATAAATAAATCAAAGAGGCTGGAATAAACCTCCTGTTCTCTTTGATCATTTTTAACGATTTCACTTTACTAAGTCAAGATGGTTAGAATAGTCCTAATACTCGCATCAAAGGAAAAACAAACAATAGACTATCAAAATCGATCCAAAACACCGCCATGCCCTGGAATGAACTTCCCAGAATCTTTGACTCCATAGTGACGCTTTATTGCGCTTTCCACCAAATCACCAAATTGACCTGCCAAGCTAAAGAAAATTGAGTAAATAACTAACAACCACTGACTGTGCGGAGCAGCAACCCCAGCATCAAAAAGACGAAAAATAGATGTGACTAGCATAGCGGACAAAATCCCTCCAAGAGCACCTTCAATGGTCTTGTTAGGTGAGATAGTCGGTGCTAGTTTACGAGTGCCAAAGCGTCGTCCAGCAAGATAGGCACCACTATCCGTAGCCCAAACAATAAAGAGAGCCAAGAGCACCTTATCCAAACTCAGCGATCCGCGCATCCAATAAAGCATTGAATCCAGAGCCAACATCAAAAAGCTCACCGCGATAGGATACACCACATCATCAAAAGTATAGGTTTTTCCAAAAACTGTAGAACCCAACAGTAAAAACAACTAAAGTAGTAGGCAAACACATTGCCATCAATTGGCGAAAGTAAAAATAATACTCAATTGAACAGCTAAGACAAAAGGCTGCCAGCATAGCCAGCATTCCTTCTAGCGTAGCAGTAGCTGAAGCCTTTCATTCGGAGCAACTCATGCACAGCTAACATAGCTAAGAGGCCAACTCCTATTTGAAAAACAACTCCTCCTAATACAACTAGTGGAAGGAAAATCGCAAGCGCAACTCCCGCAAAAATCAATCTCGTTTGTAATTCCTTATCCATAAACTCTCCTAAACACCACCGAAGCGTCTCTGACGTTTGCTATATTCTTCGATAGCTTCTTTTTAATGATTTTTCATCAAAAATCCGGCCATAACAATGTCTTGGTGAAATACAGTTCACTATATGCACTTTGCCAAGGCAAAAAATTACTAAGCCGCAATTCCCCGCTTGTCCGGATGATCAAATCTGGATCTCTCAAAACACGAGGCAATGTACTCGTTTGAAGATAATCTCCTATCATCTCCTCGTTAATATCACCTGGATTAAATTTTGCATCCAATACTTCTTGAGCAATATTTCGAATAGCTTGGGTTAACTCTGCACGGCCTCCATAATTGAGAGCAAAGTTCAAAATCAATCCTGTATTGAGCTTGGTCAATTCTTCTGCTTTAAGCAAAGCTTGATGAGGTCTCTTGGCAATCTTGCACGTCACCAATCATTTGAATTTTTACATTATTTTTATGTAGCTCGGGCACGTAGCGATCGTAAAATTCAACCGGTAAATTCATAATAAACTTGACTTCTTTTTCCGGCTCTCGCCCAATTTTCTGTCGAAAAGGCATAAACCGTTAAAACCTGCACGCCCATTTCTTTAGCAGCAATGGTAACCTCTTGTAAAGCTTCCATACCAGCCTTATGCCCAAAGACACGTGGTTGCATCCGTTTCTTAGCCCATCGACCATTCCCATCCATAATGATCCCAATATGCTTAGGTACCTGTAGAGGAATGTTTATTTTTTCTTTTTTCTTAAAGTGAAACATAGCTTTATCCTAAAATTTAATCATTTTATTATACCATAAATCTTGTAAAAGTGTGAGTTTGGTACGTTTTGAGCTCAAATTATCTGTTCTATCATCAATCCATTTTCTTTTGAGCATTACGTCGTGAATTGTAGATAAAGCAATAAAAGTAAGATAAATGCCATAACTAGTCCAGAATAGACTACTTGTATTATTTTCACAAGATTTGGCGATCTTTTTATTTGTTTCATTACTTGGATCGTTCATTCTACTAGTTTTCCACACTATGTTACTGAGACTTTCCAATAAATTGTTAAATATAAATTTAAAAATTCACTTTATTTTTTTCATAGAATTACAGAATAGTCTATTTGAGAGAATAAAAATACACTCATCTAATTTCTATTTTTCGAACGCTTATCTCTACTATTAGCATATATTGTAAAAAGAGGATTACTCTATGAAAAGCTATTTACAACAAATCACCTCATGCCAGCCTGACTTGGCTGTTAGCTTTCATTACAGATTCTGGGATTGAACTATTTCAGATTTACAATGATACACGAACAACTCTAATGGGACTACAAATCCAAAACATTGATACAAAAGAAACAGTGACTAATTTCTTTTTCCTGACCCCTACGTTTCTACTTCATTTATCTTGCCGTCGTATTTGTCTGGCTAAGCATTTATTCACTTAATAGAAAATATAGAGTTCATGCATAATGTGGTTTTTACTATTTTTAACTTTGACTTAGGAATAACAGTACTTTGTTCCATCTGTTCAATTTGAAAATATTCACATAATCTCTTGATTTGCTTTCTCTAGCCCTCATTCCTATTACTAGGCTTCTGTTTCTACCAGGGAATCTATTGTTAGAGTTACTTCTTCATTTGTCTCAAACTTATTTGCCAAAACGCTTTTTATAAAACAAAAGAATCTGAGGATTTCCTCTGATTCTTTTCGTCCTATTCTTCAATAGCTGATTCTTCAGATGTTTCTGCTTCTGCTTGAGGCAAAACAGTCTTGATAGCTGTCAATTCAAACGTCAAATAAACGCCATCAACATCCAAAACAACCGTACGTTTGTCTGTATCGACTTCATCAACTTTTTCCGTACAAGCCACCAATCGTGATTACTTGTAACCTTTTTGAAGTTTGTTCAAGCTCTCCATCCGTTTTTGCGCTTGTTTCTTTTTGCGTGCGGTTCATGTAGAAAATCAATCCTGCCTATAACCACAAACATGATAATCATTTTGGATTCCCATAGTTGTCTCCTTTTATTTTTGTGTCTTCATCACTATATCAAATTTTTGGTATTTTTTTACAAGAGAGACAGTCATTTCTGCTGAAAATCAAAAGAAGTAAAGCACAATACTTCGCTTTACTTCCATATCTTCTGATCAATATTTTTGCTTAGTAAGTTATCTATTTTCTGGCATTTCCTCTATAACAAGTTCGCCATCTTTGATATCTGCCAACAAATGCTTAGCATCTAAATGATCCAAGTGGAAATCAGTCACCTTGTCACGGATTTGTTGCTCGATAACTCTACGGAGTGGACGAACACCCATCACTTGGTCATAACCAGCATCGCGCAGGAATTCCTTCGCTGCATCAGACACAGCCAGATCGATTTCTTTCTTGCTCAAGGTTTTATTCACTCGATTAACATTAGATCCACAATTTTCCATCAGATCTTTCCTTCTTGAGATAGAGAGAACTCAATCACTGCATTGAAACGATTGAAAATTCTGGACGGAAATGAGCTTTGAGTCGATCCATCAAATCAGGCTTTTTCCGCATCTTCTTCCAGACCCTGCTTCATAGCCGAATCCTGCATTGAAGTCGCAATGATAACTGTATGTTCTTGAAGTTGACAGTATTACCCTTGACCATCTGTCAAACGACCGTCATCCAGAACTTGAAGGAGAAGGGTAATCACTTGTGGATCCGCCTTTTTTCAATCTCATCCAAGAGAATGATAGAGTATGGATTGCGACGAACACGCTCGGTCAGGGTGTTGTTGTTGTCATCATAACTCACATAGCCCGCAGTCGTACCAATCAGCTTAGAAACGGCAGTTCGATCAGAGTACTCGGACATATCTAGACGGATAATCGCTTCCTTGGTACCGAACATATCCAGAGCCAGTTGCTTAGCCAACTCAGTCTTTCCAACACCTGTTGGACCAACAAAGAGGAAGCTTCCCGATTGGACGGTTTTCCTTCATCAAAAGCCAGCTCGATTTGCGTCGAATAGCTCTATACAGCTTCAACAGCTCTTTAGTTTTTGGCCGATCACTTTGGCTTTGAGGCGGTCATTCATACCTTTGAGACGCTCAATATCCGTAGCTCCCATTTGAGATACTGGCACTCCTGTCATTCGCTCAACAGACTCTGCTACATCGTTGACTGTTGCCGTTACTTTCATATCTTCAGTATGGTTCTGCATTTTCTTTTCAAGCTCTTCGATACGAATCTTGGTATTTAGAGCTGCTTCGAAAATCTTCTTTTTCTACGGCTGCTTCCTGCTTAGCCTTTGCTCTTCGATTTCGCGTTCAACCGCATGAACATCAGTCACTGGATGCTGAGCTGCCAAGTGAGCCGCAGTCACATCGACCAAGTCAATCGCCTTGTCAGGCAGACTTCGTTGTGGAATATACTGAACAGAGTAATCCACAGCTGCTTTCAGCACTTCATCCGGCAGGATGACATTGTGGTGCTTTTCATACAGGTCCCGAATGCCTCGAAGGATCTGATAGGTATCCTCTGCAGACGGCGCGTTGACCTTGACTTCATTGAAACGACGGGCCAGAGCTGCATTTTTGAGAATAGTATTACGGTACTCGTCTTGAGTAGTAGCCCTGATAACGGTCAACTCACCACGAGAGCGCAGGTTTGAGAATATCCGCTATGCCCCTTGGAACCACTATCTCCACCAGTAGATCCTGCTCCTAGGATTTGATGGATTTCATCAAAGAAAAGGATAATGTTGCCTGCTTCCTTGGACTTCATTGACCAAGTTTTGGATATTTTCTTCAAAGCTACCACGATATTGGGTCCTAGCTTCCTAGACCAGAAATATCAACAGAGATAATTTCTTTATTCTTGATAGCTGCTGGTACATCACCGTTGACGATAGCTCTGAGCCAATCCTTCTACGACAGCTGTCTTTACCAACTCCGGCATCTCCGGACTATACCGGATTATTCTTAGTCCGACGAGAAAAGGATTTCAGCTGTTTCTTGGATTTCCTTTATTGCGCCCAATGACTGGATCTAGCTTGCCATCACGCGCTTCTTGGGTCAGATTGCGACTCAGTTTAGCCAGGATGCCATCCTGCTTAGGTGCATGACCACTAGCTTTGCCAAATCCTGTTCACTCGTTCCTTGACCAGCAGACAGTTGACCTGTAGCTCGGTAATGTGCAAACTCTTCTGGTGTCACTTCTCGGCCGTTAATTAGGTAGCGACGGCTTTCACTATTATAACCACGCATCCTCCCATTAATTGATTAAATAAGTCATCCATATTATTAAAATTATGTATAATTATTATTCATATTCATACCTCTTCATTTTTCAAGAATTGCAAACGAATTTTTGATTTACTTTTTCGTTTACATTTGTAATTGTATCATGTGTACAAAAGAGATGTCAATAAAATATGCTCAAATTTTCAAAAAATTTTACAGATGTAATCGATTTTCTGTTTTAGATATTTTTATGACAACTATTAGCATCTTTCTTTTACTATTAAAAAGGCCTGTAATCATAAGATACAGGCCCTTTTATATCATTTTTATTTCTAGAACAACTCTTTATAGAAAGCGATGGTTTCTTCCTAAAGTAGGCATGAATGGGATTACCCGGCGCACAGGCATCAATCAAGGCATTCTTAGAAAGGTATTCAAAGTCAAAGTCTTTTTCTTCGATACCAAGTTCAGTGAATTTCTTAGGAATACCGACAGTTTCAGATAATTTTTCAATTTCAGAAATAGCATAAGCAGCGACATTCTTCATCTGATACCTTCGATTTGCAGTACCCAAAGCCTTTAGCAACGTTACGGAAGGCTACTGGTACACGTTTGGCATTTCTCACGCTCAACGACTGGCAAAAAGCATAGCACAGCAAACGCCATGAGGGCAAGTTATAGACAGCACCCAAGTTGGTGAGCCATTGAGTGAACATAGCTAGTCCAGCATTGTTAAAGCTCATACCGCCATAGGAAGATAGCATTGACCATACCTTCACGAGCTTCAATGTCATGTCCGTTTCGCAACTGCACGTGGGTAGATATTCCTTTGATCAGCTCGATCAGCTCCGATGGAGAGTTTCTTTAGTCACACCATATGCTCCAGGCGTTACCAAAGCCTCAACAGCATGAGTAAGAGCATCCATACCTGTATGCTGCTGTCAGAGCATGAGGTTTTGAAACCATCAAGTTCTGGATCGTTCACAGATATCAACGCTAAGCTGTTCTTTATCAACCATTACCATCTTTAACCTTGCGTTCTTCATCAGTGATAACGTAGTTGATAGTGATTTCAGCTGATGTTCCCTGCTGTGGTATTGATAGCTACTACTGGTAGGCCTTTCTTTGGCAGACTTATGCAAACCTTCATAATCCTGTGGCTTACCGCCATTTGTTGCGATAACAGAGATACAGCTAGCGGCGTCTTGTGGTGACCCGCCTCCAACACTGATGATAAAGTCACAGTTATTTTCTTTTAGATGCTGTCACACCATCCATAACATTTTTTTACAAGTTGGATTTGGTTCTACATCACTAAAGATCACATAATCAATTCCTTCTGCATCTAGAGGTGCTGTGACTTTGGCAAAATATCACTGCCTTCAATATTTATCCGTTACTAACAAGAGCCTTTGCTATAGCCTACTCCTTAACATAAGGACCTACTTCCTTCACTACGCCTTTTCCAATAAGGTTGACTGATGGGTACATAAAATGTTGATATAGATTTTCTCCTTTTTCATATTGTTAATATAATAATACTACTATTCTATTCCCTTTGCAAACAGATTTTGTGATTTTAACAAAGAATATTTATATATACTAACCTTCAAAATAAGATAAAGGACAGGCGCTCCTTTTCAGAAGCAACCTCGTTCTTTTTCTTATCTGTTTTTACGTGTTATCTTTCATTTGTAATCACGCCTTTTTCAAAATAATATTGCCATATAGAGCTTCTTCACCTGTCTGAATGATCAAATAAGCTTTCTCTGCTTGTTCATAGAAAGCAAAGCGCTCAAATTCTTTAATGACAACGCCAGATTGGTGTTTGTCCAATAAAGTCTTGTAGTCATCCCAAATAACTGGTATAGTCGGATCTCCCGGTACTACCTGCATCAGACCCGCTTGGTAATCACTATAAAGTGTCCAAAGGCAACAGAGTTAGTATAGCATCTAGTATAGCTGGAACTCCATGACCATCACAACGAACTACGCGTTGACCAATCCGATGAGCAGGGAAGTTCGCATCAGCAATGACTACTTCATCTCCGTGCCCCATCTCCATTAGATACTTGACTAATTCTGGACTTAATATAGTTGGGATATGCTTTAACATCTAGCTTTCTACTTTCTATTTTTCTTTTAAATATCCGATATGAGTTGAGCCAGTTCAGACTTTTCTTGTGCCTGATATTGCTTCGTTCTTTCTGATGCTTGGATAATGCTTTTGCGCCGCTTTTATCAGGAATTTCACCCATAGCTGGTAATTGTGCCAAGACATTTCCCAAAAGCACTAGCCTCAATCGGACCTGTTACAACGAGGTCTCGGCTCACATCGGCCGTCAACTGGCAGAGCAATTCGTTTTGAATGCCACCTCCGACCATATGAATTTGTTTGATCGTTTGACCAGTTCAAAAGCTTCAATCTGTTCCACTGTTTGACGGTAAAGCAAAAGCAAGACTTTCCAAGACTACTCGAACCACTTCACCTTTTGTCTGAGGTACTGGTTGATTTGTCATATGGCACGTTCTTTAATTTTTGCCTCCATATCTCGGCGCTGCAAAAATAGCGTCATTTGGATTGATCCGGAGTGATTGTTTGTCACTTCCTTGCCAAGTTTACCATTTCAGCCGACTGATGTCCTCACCTTGCAAGTGCCAGTCCATGTAATTCCTGAGATAATCCAGAGACCTGTCGTATTTTTAGATCCGATAACGTCCATCAAACAGCCTTCATCTCGTCAGAGACCAGCGCCAAAGCAGTGCGACTCGTTACATGAGCCCTGTGATTCTGGGGTCAACTAAAGACCGAGTACCACATGAGATAAAAGCTGTCGGATCTTCACTCGCATATGGAATAGCCAAAATGGCGGCTGCAGTGTCGTGGCCCGCCCCTGAAATAACATCGAAAGGCTCAATTTTCAATTCTTGAGTAATTCGTGGAGAAAAGCATTCTGAGTACTTGTCCAGCCCTGGTCACTTGACCAAACCATTTTCGGAATTTCCAACGCCTCAAAGACATGATCGGACCAATCACTGAGCATCAATATTGAGTAAGCCACTACTACTAGCACGGTATACTCACTAGATAAGACACCTGACAAGAGATAATTAATCAAATCAGGCACACACAGGATACGCTCAGCAATTTCGAGCTAGATGGGGTTTTTCTTGCAAAATCCGCATATATCTGTAGCACCATGTATTGATAGTGCACGGCTGAACACCCGTCTCTTTGAAAGCGCTTCTTTACGAGTGGTAAAAAGCGATCTTCATACTGACCCATACGATGTGGTCAAGATAACAATGTGGTTGGTAGACAAATCCCCATTTTGATCTAAATAAGCATGTAGTCCACCCCATGTATCAACTGAAATGGATCGAATCGGAAGTCCGTCTGCAGAAGCTTTCTAATACCTACTTTGATTTCTCCAAAGCAAATGCAGAATATTCCAATAGAGACCATCGTTGACGTTCACCGGCTCATTTTTGAACCGATGAACCTCAGATAGTCTCGATACGATGGCCCGTATTAGATTGCTTGCATGACACGACCGGAACTAGCACCTCAAAGTCAATGTCGATAATTTCATCAATGTCATTCTCATCTCCTCAATACGCCAATCTTTGTCAAAGCGATTTTTGATTTTTGTAAAAGCAATGGTTTAATTTCGTCAGAATCAATATGTTTTAGCATCATACCATTTTAGATCCTGTCAACATCTTTGACTTCTTTTCCTTGGGCAGCTTCAGTAGCCAATTTCACAGCTTGATAGCCGATTTGAGTTGGATCTGAGTGACAGAACCTACCAAGATACCATTACGGATTGCATCTTGTTGCAAAGGCACCTGAGTCAAATCCACAGCAAAAATCTTGTCTGCACCTAATTTAGACTCTTTTAAAGCCACCATTTGCATTGATAATAGCTTTTGACCAAATTCATTTGATCCGTAGATTTACAATGGTATCTGCTCAGCTACATAGATGCTTCTGTTTTCCTACCGCGTGACATCGTCACTTGAGCTGGCACGCGCACTTCAATGATTGCTTTAGCATCTGATTCAGAAACTTTGTTTTGAATTTATCGTGTCCGATAACGGCCGTTTTAATACCTTTCTTTCTCAAACAATTTCCAACCCATCTTGTCAATAAATCCTGATGTCCGTTGAGGTAACTAGATAGTGAGATTAGCTTCTTGGAAACAACACCGATGCGGACTGAGTTTTGTCACCTAATTTCTTTCAAAGAAGTGAGAATAGATGTTCTGCGCGTTAGCACCAGCAGCATGGTTATCTCTGCGAAGCGATCGCCGTAATCGCTCCATGCAGCGGCACCCCAGAGTCAAAACAAATCAACAGGATATTCTTAGACTGCTCGCCACTGCGTCTAACTTGCTTCTGTATCAAGCAAGTGCATATAGCGTTTGGATTTTTATTAGATGGCATTATTTAATTGCTCTAACTGCTCTGCAATGGCTGTTTCACTTTTGTGGACCAACAAAAGTAATCTTGCACCCTAGTTCGCTAGGCTATTTTCAGCATTTTCCTTATTTAGCAGCTTCCAAAAATCGCTGTTGGAAACCTTTAGCGACAATCTCTACCTTATAATCACCACCTCTTGCCTTCAGTAGATTTTACTGTCCTTCTTAGAAGAGGAACAAGCAGCTAATCCTAGCGCAGCAACAGCAACAAGTGCAGCAGTAGCAAACTTAAATGATTTTTCATGATAAATGCTCCTATATATTCTTATCTACTCATAAATATCAGATGAGGAATGGATTTCACTTTTTCTTATTCTTGCGAATGAGAATATCAGAGTAAACAGCGACGATAACAACGAAACCAGTGATAAAGAGTTGATAGTGAGGCTGTAGATCGATATAAGGCAAACCAATTTTCAGGACAGACATGATGAATACCCCAATAATCGTACCAATGACAGATCCAACACCACCAGCTAGAGAAGTTCCCCCTACTACAACACCGGCAATCGCATCAAGTTCCATACCGTTACCTGTACCTGGCAAAATAGTAGAGTAAGTTGCGGCGTAGGCAATAGCCGCAAGACCAGCTGCTAAGCCACCGATGACATACGCCATCCCTTCCCATTTGACAACATTAACCCCTGACAAACGAGTTGCTTCTTTATTGGACCCAATTGCGAAGATATAACGTCCAATTTTTGTTTTATTTAATACCACCGCAGCAATAATGGCCACAACTACCAGTACAATCAAACCTGTCGGGAAATTATCTTGAGTACGAAATAAATCCTTATACCAACCTTCGCCTGTTCCACGAAGAGGGAAGGTAACACTTTTCACGTTTGAAACAATAGAGCTCAAACCACGCGAAATCATCATCGTACCCAGTGTCGCAATAAATGGTGGCAAACCAAATTTTGCGACCATGATTCCATTGAGTAAACCAAATAAACCTCCAATCACTAAAATTGCCAATAAAGATAACCCACAATGGCCAGCCCATCTTAGTATGAAGGACGCCCCCGATAATAGCCGAGCACATCATAACTGTACCGATGGAAAGATCGATACCGCCTGTAATGATGACAAACGTAACACCGATTGCTGTAAAGCCAATGTAGTATGACGCATCTAAAATACTGACCGCCGTATCAAACGAACGAAACGATTCGCTGGAGATAGCAAAGAAGGCAAAGATCACCACCAAGGCAATCAAGGCAATCAGCTTTTGTAAACCAACTGTTTTTCCACTTTCATCCATAAGGATTGTTTCTCTTCCATAAGTAAACACCTCTGTTTTCACTTCAACGGTCAGTCGCTAGCGCCAAGATGATTCTCTCTTGCGTTGCTTGGCTAATATCCAGCTCGCCCGTTTTTCTACTACACATAACGCACGATTCGGTCACTCATCCTCAAGATTTCGGTCAATTCAGATGAAATCATGATAATGGATTTTCCTTGAGCGACTAATTCATTCATCAGTGTATAGATTTCACTTTTAGCACCAACGTCAATACCACGTGTTGGCTCATCAAAAATCAAAATATCACTATTTTGTTCCAACCATTTGGCAATGACCACCTTTTGTTGATTTCCTCCTGAGAGGTTGCGGACCAACTGTTTGGATGATGGTGTCTTGGTTCTTAAAGATTGAACGAATTGATCACTAACCTAACAATCGCACCATCACTCAATCAAGCCTCCCTTGATATACTTATCAAGATTGGTCATGACTGTATTGTTTGCAATGGTCATATCTACGATACAGCCAAAACGCTTGCGGTCTTTCAGATAAGTAACCAATCCCTTCTCGGATAGCATCTTGCGGAGAATGAATGGTTACTTCTTTGCCATTTACAAATATGGAACCGCTTTCTTTTTTGTCCGCACCAAACAGCAAACGGGCAACTTCTGTTCGACCAGCTCCCATCAATCCTGAGAAGCCTAAAATTTCACCCTTGTGAAGCTTAAAGCTCACATCTTTAACAGCTGTACCAGCGCAAAGATTCTTCACCTCCAGTACGACCGGAGCATCTTCTGCCACTGTTGAAGCAGCCTCAGGATCTTCATAAATTGCTCTTCCAACCATCATGGATATAATCTCATCTTTAGTCGTGTCTTTTGTATTGACAGTACCGACATATTCGCCATCCCGCATGACAGTCACACGATCCGTAATTCGAGCAATCTCATCCATCCGGTGAGAAATATAGATAATTCCAACACCTTTTGAACGTAGATCATCAATAATAACAAACAGTTCATTGATTTCAGATTCAGTAAGAGCTGCCGTTGGTTCATCAAACACAATCACCTTAGCATCCATTGACAGAGCCTTAGCAATTTCGACCATTTGCTGTTTCCCTACTGTTAGATTTCCTACTTTTTCAGTTGGATTAATATCTAGTTTTAAAAGATTAAATAATTCTTTTGCTTTCTTAATACTAGAGGCGTCGTTAATAAAGAAGCTACTTTGAACTTCCTCACGTCCAATAAAAATATTTTGAGCCACTGTTAAGTGATTCATCATATTTAATTCTTGGTGAACGATAACGATGCCTGCATCCATTGCTTCCTTGGGCTTAGAGTATACCACCTCTTGTTGATTGTAATGAATGGTACCTTCATTTGCATCATAGATACCGGTCAAGACTTTCATCAAAGTGGATTTACCAGCCCCATTTTCACCCATCAGAGCATGTACTTCGCCAGCCCTCAGGTCAAAATCTACTCCTAAGGCTTTGACGGACCAAAGCTTTTCACAATACCTCATTTCTAGTATGACTGGATGATCCATGCTATTCACCCTACCTGTTCCAGTTTTGTAATTTCTTGCTTTTAAATCTTCGATTTCTTTTTATTTGATAGAGAAAGACGGTAGCTAATTCGAGTAGTAAGTGACAGTTCATAAAATGATCTTGGGCATGTACCGCAAGTAAGCTGGGGGGAGCTGTCTCACCCCTCAACTCTGCTTGGATGAGGCTTGTTTGTATATTATGAGCCTCAACACTGATCTTTCTCGCCTGATCAATCTTTCCTTCTGCCAGATCTATCTGACCTGACTGGGCTAGCTCTATGCTTTGCATCACTTGCCCTGTTACCTTTGCTACTCTTGACAATCAGCTGCATCAACTCCTGATTCGAGTTTTTGTTTCGTTCTGCCATAAGCTTAGCTCATCAGCTTTTCTGCTTGACGGAGTATTTCTTCGCCTTTCATCAACTCAAAATCTTCATCACTAATGACTGCAACAGGTACATGTAGACTGGCTTTTAGCTTTTTCTTCTAGATACGCTAATTGCGGGCTCAGTAATAAGACATCAATATTCTTTTAAATTATTTATCCCCGTGATACCAATAGAATAAAAAGGAATAATCTAATTGATCACGGTGAATCACTTCATTGATTCGTTCGACCAACATACTTGTTGTCAAGCCTCCTACACAGGCTAGAATAATTGTCTTGGTCATTTTAACTCTACTCTCTTCTATTAGGTAACATGCATACCTATCAGCACACAGATACCTAAAGTTCTTATTTATGAACGGGACCTAATAATTGGCAAGCACGATAGTCCGCTGATTCCAAATCTTCTGTACCAAACAGAGACCAATTCTTCGGACGGAAGATGTCTTCCTCTGGCACATTATGCATATTAACTGGGATACGAAGCATTGAAGCTAATGTAATCAAATCAGCACCGATATGGCTACAAGTGATTGCACCATGGTTTGCTCTCCAATTGTTCATGACATCATAGACAGACTTGAAAGCACCTTTTCCTGTCAAACGCGGTGCAAACCAAGTTGTTGGCCAGCCGGGATCTGTCCGATTATCCAAGGTATGATGTACTTCCTCTGGTAGTTCTAAAGTATAGCCTTCAGCGATTTGCAAGACCGGACCCACACCTTTGAGGATGTTCAAACGCACCATAGTCACTGGCATATCCCCTTAGTCAGGAAGCGAGTTGAGAAACCGCCACCACGGAAGTATTCGCGATTAGCTGGTGGGAAGTCTGTATGTTCAAGCATTGCATCCACTTCACTTTGTTCCAATTCCCAGAATGGCTTGATGACTGGCTTGCCATCTCGACTAGCTTGACCCGTTCCGTCCAAGGTACAAGAGCCAGAATTAATCAAGTGCAGGAAGCCCGCAGCTGCTTTTCCTTCCAATTGATGCCCTGTCACACGTTCTACCGCTTCTGGACTCCAATAAGTCCGTACATCTGCGAAGATTTGCGGTGTGTTTGTCAAGAGATAGTTAAAGAGCATAGACACACCATTGAGCGAGTCATTTTCTGTTGCAAAGACATAAGGCTTACGGATGCCGTTCCAGTCAAACTGAGTATTGAGGAAGGTTTCCATGAAGTCCATTCGGGAAGTGGTCAGTCCATTGACGCTGACCTTGGAAGCCAGCAACTAAGGCATGATGCTCCAACCGCTTCTTCCTCAAAAGCCAAGCTCAGCCAAGCGAGGATTGCCTTGCATGAGGTCACGCCCAATCACTGAACATCTCTAACCACAAATTCCCATTGTTTTTGCTTTTTCTTCTGGAGAAAGAATCAAGTCTTCACGGTTACGATCGACACCTTCTTTGATGTGCTCCTTGACCCAAACCATGGCCCGTTCAAATTCTTTCGTGAGTCATCAAATGCCTCGGTCAATCCGACGAGTAAACTCAGTCATATCAACAGATTCATTACGCATACCTAAGTATTCTTGGAAGAAGTCTGGATTAACAATGGAGCCACCGATTCCCATAGAAACACTACCCATGGATAGATAAGCTGTATCTCGCATCAGTCCTGTTAAGCTGCGCGGCTATAACGAAGAATCTTTTTCTTTTACATCTTCTGGAATTTCAGTGTCGCTAGCTTCCTGAACATCCTTGCCATAAATACCAAAAAGCTGGAATTCCTTTTTGTGCATGAGAAGTCTAGTACTGCAGCTAGATAAACAGCTCCTGGACGCTCTGTCCCATTAAAGCCCCAAATCGCATGTGGAATATCTGGAGACATATCCATAGTCTCACTACCATAGCACCAGCATGGTGTAACTGTGATAGTCGCGCAGACATTTGATTTTTTGAATAATTCATGTGATGCAGCCGCCCCAGGTACACGTCCAATAGTAGATGGCGAAATCACACATTCAACAGGCTGACCGTCAGGATATTTCAAGTTGAGCTAATCAAGTCGGCAACACTCTCAGCCATATTCATGGTTTGTACTTCTAGTGATTCCCGAACACCTTGGCGACGTCCATCAATGGTTGGACGAATCCCAATACGTGGATGTTGAGTCATAATCATTTCCTCCGATTTTTATTCCTTGATAGTGCCGTCACCATTGTATTTTCGATAGCCTGGATGACGACCGGTAACCTTATAATTTTCTCTCATAGCAAACAAACGTTCCAAAGTCTGACGATCAATTTCTTGTTCTTCCACGCCTTTTTGTAGAGAGAAGCATCCGTGCATGGAAGGTCGTTTTGGCCACCAGCTCCAAAGTTTTCGCATGCGATAGTAGGCTGTGATGACATCGCTTCCTACCGTCAAAGCTCCATGATTCTCAAGTAGCATGACATCATGGTCTGGCAGATAAGGAGTACTAGCATCTGGCACTTCCATGGTAGATGGTACACCAAATGGTGTAATTGGAATGGCACCTACCACGATTGCACTCTCAATCAAAGAATAAGTGTCGAGAGGAATATGAGCTAGTGCAAAAGCTTGTCGCGATCGGTGGATGTGCATGTACAACCGCTTTTTACATCGTCACGCTCTTCATAGCAACGGATATGCATCTTAATCTCACTGGAGGGGCGATAGCCTTCCTGAGCTTCGAGGATTTCTCCTTTCAAATTAAGTTTAACGAGTTTTTCAGGTGTGATAAAAAGCTCTTACTGATACCAGTTGGCGTTGCAATAATGGTATCTTGATCTAGACGTACTGAGACATTACCGTCGTTAGCGGCTACCCAGCCTAATTGCCACATTTTGTGACATACATCGCATATTTGTTCGCGGATTATTTCTTCTTGATGATCCATAATCTCACTCCTTTTCGAAGTTATTATATTGTATTTTGCAAGCGGTTACAATATAATGGTTATTAATTGATAAATAGCCAACTTTTATATAACAATCTCATCCAAAATTGTTCACAAATCGTTCAATTTTGATGGTTATTATATTGATTATTTATTCAGCAACATGTTACTAATGTAGTCATAAATGTTCATCTTTGTTCAATAGTGGAGGTCGCTATGGTTTCTTTAGAACGAATGAGCCGAATTATGGAAGTCCTCAGTAAACGTAAGATTATTTCAACCGCTCAGCTTGAAGCACTCTTTATACTGTTCTACATCAACACTGAGGCGAGACTTGATTGAGCTAGAACGAGAAGGCAAGATTGTTCGTTCTCACGCGTGAAGTCATGTTGGTTACGGCAAATAATGTTGAATATATCTATTCAGCTCGAGCCCGTAGCAGCAGAAAGGCAAGCAGCAGATTGCAGAGATAGCCTCGACCTTCATTACACACAATCAGTCGATCTTCATCGATAGCTCTACTACTGCAGCCATGTTGATTCCCCACCTAGCTCCTTTTAAGAACCTCCGTATCATCACCAATGGGATAGAGGCTGACTCGACAGCTAAATAATTTTGAAAATGTCACACTATCTCTATCTGGAGGCCACATTGGTTGCGGTACTAACTCAGCTTTGGGAGACTTTGCTGCTAATTTCATCAATAATTTTCACGCTGATCTTCTTTTTTTCAGTTGCCGTGGACTTGACCGGTATGCAACTTATGAAGCCAACCACAACCAAGCTCATATCAAACGGGAAATGATCGCTAACTGCGACAAGGCTATTTTACTGGCTGATCACTCCAAATTTAATACCAGTCACTATTTTAAACTTTCCAACTATTCAGCATTAGATTGCATTATCACAGACCAACCACCTGTCGAATCTTTCCAAAAATGCTGTTAGTGGCCAATGCGAAATCCTTTGGTAATGAACTATTTTCATAATAAAAACTCTGAAAAATGTCGACACGACAATGCTTTTCAGAGTTTTATTTTTTCATGAAAGAAGAGGTAATACTGCGTTACTTACATAGTTGAGAGAGCTACCTTCATTCTGGTAGATTGAGATCAATGTTCAATATTTTTGTTACAACAAAGGTTGCTTATGCATCAAACAGATTAACAATCATAAAAATACACATATCACTTAAAGTCTAATAGTCAATAAAAGCCTAAAGAACTCCAATCTAAACTCATTGTCTACTCATTTTTCTATCGAAAAGCATAGAAACTTCAAAAATTGATTTTGTCCCTAAAAGATCTTTTTCCTAAAACCAATAAAATATTCAGTTACAATCATAAATTTCACTATAAAAATTAGTCACTCATCATTTCTCAGTACATCCAGAGACTTCTAAATAAAAAGACAGATGCTTAACAAAGCATCTGCCCTACACACTATTAAATTAACTTTTTAAGCTTTTAATTTCAATTACAGCATCACCTTTAGCCACTGTTTTTCTGCTACTGGAGTAACAGAAGCGTAATCAGCTGTATTGTAACGATGACCATAGTCGTATCATCTATGACCTCTTTGCCAATTTTCTCAATTTCAAATGTTCCCAGAACATCGCCGACTTTTGACTTTATCACCTTTGAGAAACTTTTTGTTCAAAACCTTCGCCGTTCATTGTAACAGTATCGATTCCGACATGAATCAAGATTTCAGCGCCATTGGCTGTTTTCAAACCATAAGCATGACCAGTTCCAAAAAGCAATCGTCACTTCAGCATCAGCCGGTGCATACACTACACCTTCACTTGGTTTTGATGGCAAGACCTTGTCCCATAGCACCGCTAGAGAATACAGGATCATTCACATCGCTCAAAGCTACTGTCTGACCAACGATTGGAGAAACAATCGTTTCATCTTGGAGAGTAGCCGGTACATTACCAGTTGTTTCTTCTTCGACCAGTTTTTCAGTTTCAGCTTCTTCAGTTACAGTTGCTTCATCTTCAAAACCAAACATATACGTCAAAAGCAAATCCAAGTGCAAATGAAACAGCTACCATGAAAAGATATTGGAAAAGTTGCCCATTACCAATGTAAAGCATTGTACCTGGGATGATAGTGATACCATTACCAGTACCAGCAAGTCCAAGGAGAGATGCTAAACCACCACCAATTGCACCAGCAATCAATGAAAGGAAGAATGGTTTGCGGTAACGTAAGTTAACCCCGAAGATAGCCGGCTCTGTAATACCAAGGAAAGGCAGAAAGAGCAGCTGGGAAAGCAAGAGTTTTTAAGTTTAGGATTTTTAGTTTTCACACCAACAGCAACGGTTCAGCACTTTGAGCTGTCATAGCTGCAGTGATGATAGCATTGAATGGGTTAACATGGTCAGCAGCACAATCGTACTTCAAGCAAGTTGAAGATATGGTGAACACCTGATACAACGATCAATTGATGAACTCCACCAATCACTAAACCACCTAAACCAAGCGGCAAAGCAAGAATTGCTTTTGTTCCAAATAAAATGTAGTTTTCAACAACGTGGAATACTGGTCCGATGACGAATAGTCCAAGGATAGACATGACCAAAAGTGTAACAAATGGTGTCACCAATAGATCCAAGACATCAGGTACAACCTTGCTGGAGAGTTTTTCAAACTTAGCTCCAAACAACACCGATAATGAAGGCTGGAAGGACTGACCCTTGCAAACCAACAACAGGGATGAAGCCAAAGAATTTCATGGCAGTCACTTCACCACCTGATGCTACTGCCCAAGCGTTTGGAAGTGAACCAGATACCAGCATCATACCAAGGACGATACCAACAGCTGGATTTCCACCAAATACACGGAAAGTTGACCAAACAACCAAACCTGGCAAGATGATAAAGGCTGTATCCGTAAGGATTTCTGTATAGGTCTTCACATCATCTGGAAGCGATCATTCCAAGAGCGTTTAAAAGTCCTCGAACACCCATGAAAAGACCTGTCGCTACGATAACAGGGAATAATTGGAACGAAGACGTCACCAAATGTACGGATGGCACGCTGGAACCAATTCCCTTGCTTGCTGCTTCTGCTTTCATATCATCTTTTGATGATGTCCAGTGTCAAGTGCAACGACTTCATCATACATCTTATTGACAGTACCAGTACCGAAGATAATCTGATATTGACCTGAGTTAAAGAAAGCACTTTTGAACTTTTTCTAGAGTTTTCAATAGCTTCCTTGTTAATTTTTGTTTTCGTCTTTGACCATCACGCATGAGACGAGGTCGCACGGTGAGCAACACTGTTGACATTCTCACGTCCACCAAGAGCGTCAACGACTGCTTTTTGCAATAGTCTCTATTTTTCCATTAGATCTCCTTAAAAATTAAGTTTTGTAAGCGATTTTATCACTTCTACGCTTATTATTCTAACATGTTTTAAAAATATGTCAAGCGTTTTGCAGAATATTTGCTTTTTGTGGGTTAAATGTTGATTTTTAGGCGAAAACGTTTACTATAGTAATAAGAAATAATCTGATTCGGAGGGAAAAAGATTGGTTTGGACTACTGAACAACGCTATAGACGTTATGAAGACTGGACTCAGAAAGAGATACAACATATCAAAGACATCATCACAACTCTCTGGCAGGGCCACCTATCATGTAGAGGCCTCAAACAGGCCTCTTAATGACCCAAATGGCTTTTCATATTTCGATGGCAAGTGGTTGTTTTTGCACCAAAACTTTCCCTTTCGGAGCTGCTCACGGTCTCAAGTGCTGGGTCACAGATGGAAAGCTGACGACCTAGTCCACTCACGAAACTGGTTCTTCGAGTGCTGCCAGATACTGCTCTGGACAGCCACGGTGCCTACTCTGGCTCTGCTATGCAGTTTGACGACAAGCTTCCTTCTTCATACTGGCAATGTTCGTGATGAGGAATTGGGTACGTCACCCTTATCAAATCGGTGCCTTGTTAGATCAAATCAGGTAAGCTCGAAAAACTGACAAGGTCTTGATTGAGACAACCTGCTGAAGCGACCGAGCCACTTCCGCGATCCGCAGATTTTCAACTACAAGAGGCTCTATGCCATTGTCGGTGGGCAAAATCTAGACAAACAAGGCTATGTCAAGCTTTACAGGCTCTTGATAATGACTATACCAATTGGGAAGTCGTTGGCTGATTTAGACTTCGCCAATGACAAGACAGCCTATATGATGGAGTGTCCTAATCTAGTCTTTATCAACGACCAGCCAGTCCTCTCTTTGTCCCTCAAGGTTTGTCTAAGGACGTGCTGGATTATGATAATATTTGATCCAAACATGTATAAAATAGGTCAATGCGTTTGACACAAACAAAGCTGCTATGATTGATCCTAGCTCCCATCCAAAATCTGGACTATGGTTTTCGATTGCTACGCGACCCAAGCTTTTAATGCACCTGCAACGGTCGTGCACTGGCTGTCAGCTGGCTGGGCTTGCCTGATGCGGAATACCCATCTGACCGCTTCGACCATCAAAGGAGTCTCTCTCTCGTCAAAAGAATTGACTTTTGAAGACAATAAACTCTACCAGTACCCAGTGCCTGCTATCAAGGATTTGCGAGCAGAATCTCAGCCTTTCGCTGCTTTGGCAGAAGAGCAAGAACAGCTACGAACTAGAGCTGAAGCTCGCTGCGAGACTCGAACACGAAATCGTCCTATTTTTGCAGACAAGGATGGCAGGGGCTACGCATCAATCTTCGACCTCAAAGGAAGGTCAAGTGACCGTTGACCAGCAGTCAAGCTGGTGAGACCATTCGCTCTGGACTTTGGAACCAGCCGAAGCTGTGATATTGACAAAGAAGCAACGAGATGTACTATCTTCATCGATAAATCAGATTTTTGAAAATTTTCATCAATAAAGGAGAGAAAGTATTTTCCGGACGTGTCTTTCCCGAGAGAAGACTCAGACAGGGCATGCCATTACCAAGGGCAATCCAACCGGTACTACTATGAATTAGATTATGGTCGCAAAAGCTAACTGATGTAGCAAAACTTGCAGGAGTCAGCCCCACAACTGTTTCCCGCGTCATCAACAGAAAAGGCTACTTGTCCGACAAAACGATTTCTGAAGGTTGAGGCAGCCATGCGAGAATTGGCCCTACAAAGCTCTAACAATCTGGCGCGCAGCCTCAAGGAAAAATCAGCCAAGCTAATTGGACTCATTTTCCCTAATATCAGTAATGTCTTTACGCAGAATTGATTGAAACTGTGAGCATGAGCTCTTTCAAACAAGGCTATAAAACCATTATCTGCAGACAGCGAGCACGACTCCGACAAAAGCGAGCTGAATACCTTGAGATGCTGAAGCCAATCAGGTGGACGGCATCATTCTGGCAGCCACAATCTAGGGCATCGAGGGACTACAATCGCGTGACTCGCACCAATCATTGCCTTTGACCGCAATCTTCGCCGGATATCTCCCTGTCGTCTCTTCAGACAACTACGGAGGCGGAGTGCTGGCGGCTCAGACCTTGGTCAAGGCTGGCGCGCAAAAACATCATCATGATTATCTGGCAACAATTTCCAACTCACCGACCGGCCTGCGCCATGCCGGCTTTGCTTCCGTCCCTGCCGAACGCACCCTATTATCAATGTATCCAGTGATTTTTCTCCGATCCGAAAGGAAATGGAAATCAAGCAAATCCTCAGTCAAACTAAGCCCGATGCTATTTTTACTTCAGATGATTTGACAGCTATCTTAATTATGAAAGTCGCTCAGGAACTGGACATCCAGATTCCCAAAGATTTAAAAATCATTGGTTACGACGGCACTTACTTTGTAGAGAACTACTATCCTCAGCTAGCAACTATTAAACAACCTTTGCAAGACATAGCCTGTCTCTCTGTTGACTTGCTCTTAAAATCGCTGGTCAAGAAGTACAGATCGACTGGCTATTTCCTTGCCAGCCAGTCTCTTGCCGGGAAAAAGCATCTGATTTTCACAGAACGAAAAAAGAACTTCCATTTTGGAAGTTCTTTTTTTATATTATCCTCTAGACTTCTTTACTCAGCCTATTCGTTACTCCTCAGTCACAAACTGACTCAAAATTCCATTAACAAATTTACTTGATTTTTCATCTGAAAATTTTTTTGCTAACTCAATCGCTTCATTGATGGCAACAAGCTGCGGTGTCTCATCATATTCTAGTAGCTCATATAAGCCTAAGCGTAAAATACTTTTTCCACGAGTGTTAAACGCTCCAAAGTCCAACCTTTTTAAGTGTTGGCGAATTTTGTCATCCAACTCAATCTTTGATTGCATCACACCATTGACTAAATTGAGCAAAAAGACTGGCAACTCGACTTGTTCTTCTTCCTTATCATGTAGATAAGCAAAGCGACAGGCCTCCACTATATCGCCATCATACTCTAAACTCATTATCGCTTGGAATGCTCTTTCACGTAAATCACGTCTTGAGTCTACTATCACCTTACTCATTAAGGGAAGTCCTCATCAAATAAATCTGCCAAATCAGGTTTTTGGAGACTTTTCAGAACAATACCTGCAACGTGGACATTGACAGCTGACAAAGTTACATCAGCCATATCATGAACGGCACTTTTTCACAGCTTTTTGGATAGCTATAGCGACTGTTGGTACTCCAACACCGTACTCCAAGTAAAGATATATATCGACAGTTACATCGCCATTATCCGCAGTATGAAGATAAACACCACGACCCAAAGAACGCATAGACAAGCTATCTGACATGCTCTTATTCGCAAATGAGTAGACTCCATCCACCTTTGCTGTTGCAATCGCAATGATTTTCTCCAAAACGCGTGGCGCAATAACAATCTCACCTAGTTGTTCAGTTTGCCATAGTGATTACCTCTTCTAAATTATGCGCGAGAAACGTATGTTCCTTCTGCAGTGTTGATGATCAATTTTTGTCCAACTTCAATAAAGTCTGGAACGTTAACGACAAGACCAGTTTCAAGAGTAGCTGGTTTACCAGAACCAGTTACAGTATGCACCCTTGATTGATGGTTGAGTTTCAGTTACAACTAATTCAACAGTTGTTGGTAATGTTACACCAATCACTTCGTTCCCATAGAACTGGATTTTTACGTCAGAGTTTTTCAAGGATGTATTTTCAATTCTTCTTCAACATTGACTACTGGAATTTCATATTGGTCATAGGTTTCAGTATTCATGAAGTAAGCAGTGTCATCCATTTGGTACGAAGTATTGAGCTGGTACAGTTTCAGATAATAGCTTGCTCAAATTTTTCTTCAGGGCGGTAGCTAGTATCAAAGCTGAGCCTGTACGGACATCGCGCAGTTTCATACGCATAATCGTATTTCCCTCACCTGGTTTGTGGTGGCTCGCTTCCAAAACGCGGAATCAATTTCCATCAGCTGTTTCAAATGTCATTCCAGCTTTTCAGCTTACTTGCTTCAATCATTTGTTTTTACCTCTTTTTAAAATAATTTACTCTTTTATTGTATCATAAAAGCCTGATAATTCTCAAATAACAATCAACTCTTTTTCGGCGCAAGAGTTAGGACTTCACAGCCTGTTTCTGTGATGAGGGAGATCGTCTTCAATACGGACACCGTATTTGCCGTCTAGATAAACAATGGGCTCATCCGTCAGGACCATGCCTCGCCTCAATCGGCTCTTCTGACTTGCCGAAGTAAGGAACTCATGGATATCCAGCCCCATACCGTGACCAATCCCGTGGCTAAAGTAAGGACCATATCCAGCATCGTTGATAATCTGCCGCGGAATCCGGTCAAAATCAATCCGCTACGCTTTCCAGCCTTAGCTGCTTCTATCAGGGCTTGGTTGCTGCGCAGGACGATATCATAAATCTCCCACTCCTCATCCGTCACCCTGCCCCATATGAACAGTCCGTGTCATATCGCTGACATAGTGATTATAGTAGCATCCAAAGTCCATGGTCAAGGTTTCACCCTTTTGAATAACCTTGTCACCAGCCACACCATGCGGCATAGCAGAGCGGTAGCCTGAAGCGATGATGAAGTCAAAGGAGGCGCCTGAAGCACCTAGCTGACGCATCCGGGCATTCAAAAAGTTCATCACAGCCCAGCTCTGTCGTCTCGCCAGGCTTTTATAAAGTCCAGCACATCTAGGAAGGCTTGGTCTGAAATCTAGACAAGCCTTGCGAGATGGTCGCGATTTCTTGCTCATCTTTAATCATGCGCAGATTTTCAATAAAGCCTGTCATAGGAACCAGCTCGTAAAGCCGAGAAGACACTTTCCAGCATTTTGAAGTAGGGCATAGGAAATCTCATCATCAAAACGATTTTTGCAGTTTGTCGTCCGCTATGATTTTAGCAATCTACCAAGTGGATCACGTGTTTCGACAATACTCAAAAGCCCTGAACCACTCCTTTAGCAATCAGCGTATAGCGCGCATCCGTCAGGAAAATCCGACGAGTCTTGCTGATGAAAAACCGTCGCTTCTGTCCCGCTGAAAGCCAGTCAGATAGTAAATATTTTTCAGATTGGTTACTAAGACAGTATCGCATTCTGTCTGAGCCAATGCTGCTTCAAACTTTTCAACTCTTGATAACATGAGGCACCTCCATGAAATAACTAAAGCTTATTATATCAAAAACCAGTCAAATAGGATACATTTTTAGAAAGCGTACCTAGAGACTTAGCATCCAACGAGCATTCTCCGATACGAGAAAATCCCTGTTTTTAATATCTAACAGGGATTTGATGTAATATTTCACATCGCAGCTTGCCTTTCAAGTACTGCCGGTATAGCTGGCTGGATTAGCTAGCGACTTCTTCTGGTGTACCCTAGTCGCAATAATCGTACCACACCGATACCGCCTTCTGGTCCTAAGTCGATGATATGGTCAGCTGTCTTGATGACATCCAAATTGTGCTCGATAACGAGTACTGTATTGCCATCGTCCACAAAGCGTGATAGCACATGAAGGAGCTTGGCAATGTCTTCAGAATGCAGGCCAGTGGTCGGCTCATCCAAGATATAGAAGGACTTGCCAGTCGAGCGCTTGTGAAGCTCGCTGGCCAACTTCATCCGCTGGGCTTCACCGCCTGATAAGGTCGTGGCTGGCTGCCCCAGAGTCACATAGCCTAGTCCTACGTCCTTGATCGTCTGGAGTTTGCGGGCAATCTTAGGAATATGCTGGAAGAATTCTACAGCATCATTGACCGTCATATCTAGAATCTGGGCGATCTTCTTCTCTTTATAGTGGACTTCTAGAGTCTCGCTATTATAGCGGGTACCGTGGCAGACTTCGCAGGCTACATAAACGTCGGGTAGGAAGTGCATCTCAATCTTGATAATTCCATCACCCGCACAGGCCTCACAGCGGCCACCCTGACGTTAAAGCTGAAACGGCCCTTCTTGTAGCCACGAATCTTGGCTTCATTGGTCTTGGCAAACAGATCGCGAATATCGTCAAAGACTCCAGTATAGGTAGCTGGATTAGAGCGCGGTGTCCGGCCAATCGGACTTTATGGTCAATATCAATCAGTCGATCCACATGCTCAATGCCACTGATTTTTCTTAACTTTCACCTGGCTTGGCAGAGATTGCGATTGAGTTTTTGAGCAATGGCTAAGAATAGAGTTGACCAGCGTTGACTTGCCAGATCCAGAAACTCCGTCACAGCGATAGAATTTGCCCAAGGGGAATCTAGCCGTAATATTCTGCAGGTTATTTCTCCTGAGCACCCTAGTCACTCGATAAAGCTGGCCATTGCCTGCACGGCGTTCCAATGGTACTGGGATCTCGCGCTTACCTGACAAGTATTGGCCTGTGATGGATTTCTGCTCTTGCCACTTGTGCAGGAGTGCCGGCTGCGACGATTTCGCCGCCGAAAACACCGGCTCCTGGTCCCACATCAATCAGCCAGTCAGCCTCCCGCATGGTATCCTCATCATTGCTCAACCACGATGAGGGTATTGCCAGGTCACGCATCTTCTTGAGGCTGGCAATCAGGCGGTCATTGTCACGCTGGTGCAAGCCAATAGAGGGCTCGTCCAGGATATAAAGGACGCCACTTAGGTTAGAACCAATCTGGGTCGCCAAAGCGAATCCGCTGGCTCTCTCCTCCTGATAGAGTCCCAGCCGAGCGAGACAAGGTCAGGTAATTGAGACCAACGTTATTGAGGAAGGTCAGGCGGTCATGAATTTCTTTTTGAGAATAGGGCCGCGCAATCGTAGCTTCGTTGTCAGTCAAGCTAAAGCTTGTCCAACTGAAAGCAAAATGATCTGCAATGGACAAGTCTGAAATTTCACCGATGTGCAAGCCATCTTCACCACCAACCTTTTAACAGACAAGGCCTGAGGACTGAGATCGATAACCATGACAAGCTCACACAAGTCAGCTCATTCATATAAGCTCGCATCTGTGTCCGAGTAAAATCACTATTGGTTTCATGGTAGCGACGGTTGATATTGCTAACAACCCCTCGAAAAAGGAATATCAATATCGCGCACACCACCAAATTCATTTTCATAGTGGAAATGGAATTCCCGCCCATCTGAACCAAAAAGAAATCAGCTGCTTTTCTTCCTCAGTCAACTCCTCAAAAAGGCTTGTCCATATCAATGCCAAAAGGCTGCCATAGCCTGCTCCAGCATCTGCGGATAGTAGTTAGATGAGATAGGATTCCAAGGGCTGGCGCTCCTTCACGCAAGGTCTTGCTAACATCAGGCACAACCACATCTAGATCCACCTCCAGCTTAACCTCCCAGACCATCACAGTCTGGACAAAGAGCCAAAAAGGCGCATTGAAAAGAGAAAAGTCGTGGCTCTAGCTCCGAACTGTGAAGCCACAGACTGGGACAGGCATAGTGCTCAGAAAAGAGCAACTCTTGACCGTCCATGGTGTCAATCACCACACAGCCCTCAGCAATCCGCAGAGCTCGCTTCGACTGAGTCAAAGAGGCGGCTGCACCCCTTCCTTGATAGACAATTCCGTTCTACCACAACCTCAATATCATGCTGCTTGCTCTTGGATAGCTCTGGCACTTCCATCACATCGTAAATATCGCCATCCACGCGCACACGGACATAACCGTCCTTCTGGAATCTTGTCAAAAACGGTCTTATGTTGCCCCTTTTTCTTGCGGATGACCGGCGCTAAAATCTGCAATCGCTGACGCTCTGGCAATTCCAAGACCTTGTCAACAATCTGCTCGACAGACGAAGCCGTAATAGCGCCATGTCCATTGACACAGTATGTGTTCCAACACGAGCATAGAGCAGGCGCAGATAGTCATTGATTTCAGTAGCTGTTCCCCACTGTTGAGCGGGGATTTTGCTAGTCGTCTTCTGGTCAATGGAAATAGCCGGGCTGAGGCCATCGATCGAATCAACATCTGGCTTTTCCATATTGCCCAAAAACTGCCGAGCATAGGCCGACAGACTCTCCACATAGCGGCGTTGCCCTTCAGCATAGAGGGTATCAAAAGCTAGACTCGACTTACTGAACCAGACAGACCGGTCACCACGACCAACTTGTCCTGTGGAATTTTCTACATCAATATTTTTAAATTATGAGCTCGCGCCCATGAATCACAATTTTATCTTGCATCTTGACCTCTTTTCACTTTTTAAACATCCTCTATTATAACAAAATTTTCTCTATTCTTTTTGTCCCAAAAACTCACCATTTTATAGTATAATAGTACGGTATGTAAAACTCTGGAAAGGAATATATCATGAAACAAGTCTTTTTATCAACTACGACAGAGTTCAAAGAGATTGATACGCTCGAATCGGGCACTTGGATCAATCTTGTCAATCCTTCCCAGAGTGAATCGATAGAAATTGCGAATGCTTTTGGCATTGATATTACAGACTTGCGAGCTCCTCTAGATGCCGAAGAAATGTCTCGGGTTACCATCGAAGATGACTATACCTTGATTATTGTCGACGTTCCCATCACCGAGGAAAGAAACAACAAAACTTACTATGTCACCATTCCACTCGGTATTATCCTGACCGAAGAGGCAATCATCACAACATGTTTAGAGAAGTTGCCTCTTTTGGATATCTTTATCAATCGTCGCTTACGTAACTTCTATACCTTTATGAGGTCGCGCTTTATTTTTCAGATCCTCTACCGTAATGCCGAGCTATATCTGACAGCTTTGCGTTCCATTGATCGCAAAAAGCGAACAGATTGAAAGTCAGCTTCACCAGTCCACACGAAATGAAGAGTTGATTGAACTCATGGAATTGGAAAAAACTATCGTCTACTTCAAGGCCTCTCTCAAAACAAATGAACGTGTGATTAAGAAATTGACCAGCGCAACCAGCAATATCAAAAAATATCTAGAAGATGAAGACTTACTAGAGGATACCTTGATCGAGACTCAGCAGGCTATTGAGATGGCAGATATTTATGGTAACATTCTACGTGGTATGACAGATACCTTTGCTTCCATCATTTCTAACAACCAGAACAATATCATGAAAGACTCTGGCTTTAGTGACCGTTGTCATGTCTATTCCTACCATGATTTTCTCGGCTTATGGAATGAACTTTAAAAATAACGACATCCCTCTAAATGGCGAACCTCATGCCTTTTGGATTATTATGTTTATCGCCTTTGCTATCAGTGGCTCTCTCACTGTTTACCTCATGCATAAAAATTATTTTAATTATTAGAAGGAAGCTTATGTCACAAATATCTTTTAGACAAACTCAGCAAAAACCAAGAATTTCATCCGCGTTGCAACTCATCAGCTCATTGAAGCTGGAAAATCTGACGAAGAAATCAAAAATCTTTTAGAAGAGATTATTCCTAATATTCTTGAAAATCAAACCAAAGGCATTACTGCCCGTGGGCTTTACGGCGCTCCTTCTACTTGGGTACATCAACTGACAGCCGCAGAACAAAAAGCAGCTGAAAAATCCTGCGCAAAACGAAGACCCACGTCTTATGATTTTAGATTCTGCACTTTTGATTTTGGGCTTTATTATCGATCTTCCAAGGAGCAGTAAACTACTTCTCAAAAACAGCGAATCCATATGGTTTTTACAACTCTAATCTTAGGGAGCTTAGCTGGTGGAGTTGTCTTCTACACTCTCTATCACTATGTTTACCGTTACTACGAGCCAGATCAAGAATATGGGACAAAACCTCCTTTTTGGAAATCTGCCCTGGTTATGGGAGGATCTGTCATACTCTGGCTAGTGGCTTTCACAGTGAGCGCCTTCTTACCAAGCTTCTTAAATCCACAACTTCCAAATCTTCTTGTGATTCTGATCGGAGGCCTGACTCTCGCTGGTCGCTGGTACCTTAAGAAAACATTTCACATCAAAAAGCGCCATGGTCAATCCAAGACGCTACTAATCATTAAAAATTCCTAAGCTGATTTGCTTTAGAGTTTTTATTTTCCTTTTTCGAAAAATAAAAGTACTAGATCATCACTATTTTTCACAAGGAGCATATGAGGCAAGGGGTTCATTGTTAAACCAAAGTCCCGAACCATCTGGAATATAGCCTCTTTTTAACATACAAGCGCTGTGCCGGCCCATATCCCTTATGTAAACCCACTCCCAAGGTAACCACATCTGAATATTTCAGGGCTACTTGCTCTGCTTTTTCGATTAGAGCCGTGCCAATCCCCTGCCTTTGAAAGCTTTCAAAAACATTAAAATCAGTTAACTCAGGATAAAGACCTGCAAAAGGACCGTGATTTGCTAATGGAATGACTGTTATATAACCTGCCAGAAATCTGCCAACAAGAGCCACCAAAACTTGGCGTTCTCCTACCTCTTGCTCAAGAAAATATTTGTGCAGAATATCTTTCGCTCAGGCCATCCCTGCTCAACAAAGGCATTTGATAATCCTTCAATATCCTCAAAAAGCATCTTTCTGACGATTCGCTCTTCACCCATATTAGACTCCTTATAACAGATTTCATCTCATTTTAACACTTTAAATAGAAATAAAAAACCCTGCAAAAAGCAGGGAATCAAATTAGTCTTCGTTTACGAAAGGCATCAAAGCCATTACGCGAGCGCGTTTGATAGCTGTTGTTACTTTACGTTGGTTTTTAGCTGAAGTTCCTGTTACACGACGAGGAAGGATTTTCCCACGTTCTGAAACGAAACGGCTAAGAAGCTCAGTATCTTTGTAATCAACATATTCAATTTTGTTCGCTGCGATGTAATCAACTTTTTTACGGCGTTTGAATCCGCCACGACGTTGTTGAGCCATGTGTTTTCCCCTTTATATTATAGTTCTAGTTTTGTCCAATTAGAATGGCAGATCATCATCTGATATGTCCATTGGGTTTGAATTCCCAAATGGATTCTCATCACGAGAAAAGTTTGGTACTTGGTTAGACGAATCGACGCCACCAAAGTTTGATGTCGTATTGCCACCAAAGTTATTCGGAGCATACCCACCAGATTGGCCTTCACGACTCGCGCGGCTTTCCAATAGTTGGAAATTGTCTGCAACCACCTCAGTAACATAGACACGCTGACCTTGCTGATTTTCGTAATTACGGGTCTGGATACGGCCTGTAATTCCAACTAGAGCTCCTTTTTAGCCCAATTAGCAAGATTTTCAGCTTGCTGACGCCAGATAACAACATTAACAAAATCTGCTTCTCTTTCACCATTATGGTTTTTGAAATTACGATTAACAGCTAATGTAAACGTAGCAACTGCTTGATTTTGTGGAGTATAGCGAAGTTCAGCATCGCGGGTCATACGACCTACAAGTACAACGTTATTTATCATGAATCTACCTTCTTAATTAAGCGTCAAGTTTGACGATCATGTGACGAAGAATGTCAGCGTTGATTTTTGAAAGACGGTCAAAACTCTTTTAAGAGCTGCATCATCGTTTGCTTCAACGTTAACGATATGGTAAAGACCTTCACGGAAATCTTTGATTTCGTATGCAAAGGCGACGTTTTTCCCAATCTTTTGATTCAACAACAGTCGCACCGTTGTCAGTCGAGATAGAGTCAAAGCGTGCTACCAGCGTTTTTAGCTTCTTCTTCAATGTTTGGACGAATAATATAAAGAATTTCGTATTTTAGCCATTGATTTTTCCTCCTTTTTGGTCTAATGACCCCATGCCTTTTGCAAGGGGTAAGTGAGGTTTTCTCACTGAATAACTATTATACTAGATTTTCTCAAAATAGCAAAGGAAAATTCAGTTCAAACTTTCAAACTTATTTTGCCAGTCAATTTTCTCAACTATTTGACGACCTAAAGCCTTTCCGCCTATAATAGGACTATGTTTTGCCGATAGATACTAACAAAGGGATTATTTATGGCAGATATAGAAAAAGTACGGAGACAATTTATCAACTACTACAACTATTAGGAGAAAATCCAGACCATGAAGGCTTGCTAGACACACCTAAACGAGTGGCAAAAATGTATCAAGAAGTATTCTCCGGCTTGAATCAAGATCCAAAAGATGAATTTACTGCTGTTTTTTATGAAGGGCATGAAGAAGTTGTCTTAGTTAAAGATATTCCATTTCATTCCATGTGTGAGCACCATCTCCTACCCTTTTAGTGTTGCTCACGTTGCCTACCTGCCAAGCAAAGGTAAAGTAACAGGCCTGAGCAAGCTAGCTCGAGCAGTTGAAGTCGCTAGCAAACGACCACAGTTACAAGAACGTCTTACTGCTCAAATCGCTACAGCTTTAGATGAAGCATTAGCTCCTAAAGGAGTATTTGTCATGGTGGAAGCTGAACATATGTGTATGACCATTCGAGGAATTAAAAAGCCTGGAAGTAAAACGGTCACTACTGTTGCTAAAGGAATTTACAAAGAAGATGTCCACCAAAGACAAGAAATCTTATCTATGATTCACCACCACTAATATCCCTCACCATACCCCAATCAAAATATTAGAAAGTTACTTATCTATGAAGACGATCTTTTTCCTATTTTTTAGCACTCGTCTGTATCGGTATCGAATACGAAACTAAGACTTACACGTCTGGAGAGTTGCCTGAAAAAGCATACAGTATTGTTGGACTAGCTGCACTTCTGGCGCTCTTATATCATTCCAACCATTTTGTTCATTCTGCACTTACGAAAGAAGTGGCAGACGCCTTTTTTAAGCCTATCTGTTGCTTTTCTCGGTGGCTTTTTCATTGCTGGATGGACTTCTGCTTTAGCGAATACCTATCTACATGACGGCATTTCAGCCTTATCGATTTCCTTTTTAAGCGATTTAGAGAAGCGCTATTGTAGCTCCCCTTGTTGAAGAGCCCCTCAAACTTATTGGTGTCGCTTTTGCACTTTATTTCATTCCAGTAAAAAATTTGAAATCGATCCTACTTTTAGGAGTCGGAGCAGGGCTTGGTTTCCAAATCAGTGAAGATTTCTCCTATATCTTATCAGATATGCAAGAAGGTTTCTCTTTTGCTATTTCAGGAGTTTTTAGGACGCACATTTGGTCTCTATCGCATCACATTGGCTTTATACCAGCTTAACTGCATTTGGTATTATCTTAATGCTTCGCATACGTAAAAATCATACTACTACTTTCAGAACAGGATTATTCTACTTCTAGCTGCATTTATCTTTGACATTTCCTATGGAACTCCCTCTGTCAGCTATCGAAACAGAGGTACCACTTGTTAAACCTATTCTATCGGCCTTATGCCATCTTTATCTTCTTCCAAGCATATCAAACAGCTTCTCGTTTGGATGATGAAACATTAAACTTAACAGCATACTACTATAAAGTAGGCTGACAGAAAAGTCCCAGCCTCTCAATTCTCTTTCAGTTGTCGAGCAAGACGCGGTAGGTTGAGTGGGCTCTACTCGCGCTGAGTTTCATCGGCATCACGGCCTACTCGAGCGCAACGCGGATAGATGGGACTGACGAGATCGAGTCTTAACTGTAATCACCGATTGTCCCACTTCCCACTCTCTTTATTTTTCTAAGCGTCCCACTCATCATAGAATTCTTCTAAATACGTTTCTACGATGTCCTTCTACGAGCCTCTTTAAAGCGGTTGTATGCATCCCATCTTTTAGTTTGAGCAATTTTTCGTAAAAAATGCATAATAGCAGAGCTTTTCTCATTACGATATTCTTCTAAAGTCATCGTTTTCTCTGGCTTTAAGCTGGATCATGAATAGGTCGACCTGTATGACCGGAATACACCATTGCGCGAGAGCTATCCCAATAGCTCCAATCGCATCCTAGTCGATCCGCATCTTGGACAATTTTTCCTTCTATACTAGAGACAATGGCTTCAGATTGTCCACCTTTAAAGGACATCTTTGAAATGATATCCAAAATGTGGTTTCTGTCACTTTCGGAAACCTTGTGTGATATAAGCCACTGTTCAACCTTTTGTAGACCAGCTTTCTCGCTTTCATTTAGCTTTCCATCAGCAATGTCATGAAGAAGCGCTGCAACTCACTAAATAAATAGATCCGCACCTTCTTTTCTGCATGATAGCTACAGCGATTGTGCTAACTCGAACGATATGCCACCAATCATGACCACTACTGTCGTCCTTCAATTCTCGATAGACAAAATCGCGCGCCTCTTGTAAAATACGTTTTTTTATATCAGGCATTCTATTCTCCACCATTACTTTTTGGGGGTTAATCCAATAAGCTCCATTTGCTGCTGAATTTCCTTATAAACCTGGTTCCAGTCCTCTGGATTTTGAAATATCTAGTTGATCCGTACTAATTTTCATTTTGGGACTATAATCATACTGATCATACCAATCCTGATAATGTTTATACAACAACTGGTAATAATCCAACAAGCCGTTTTCTTCATTTGGTTGCTCATATAGGAACGACCACGTTTTTAATATTATTCATGATATGATCAAAACTGCCGTCCAAAGTAAATCAATAGGTCTGGCGCTTTTTTCGGCAATCCCTGAATTTCTTCCATCATATTATCTAGTAGCTCAAGATAAATATTATATTCTTGTTCACTGATACTACCTGTCAAGGTATTGATATAAGTAAAAAGTGCGTCCTCATAAATAGAACGATCCAGAATATTGTTATCATCATGATAAGCTTCTTTAATCATCTTAAATCGTTTATTCAAAAAGTAGATTTGCAACGCAAAACCATATCGTTCTGGATCGTCATAATATTTATCCAAAATAGGATTTTCTTCTACTGGTTCAAAAAAAGGCTGTGTTCCTAACTCTTCGGCTAAACGATAAGTATAGGTTGTTTTCCCTACACCAATCATACCTGCTAAAATAATCACTATAGTTCCATACCTCCAAAACTACTTGTTACAAAAGCACTATATATTGTATCTTTAAAAGAATATCATACTATATCTTTGTTCGTCAAGACAATTTATCTTATGATAAAAGACACCTAATCAGAAGACTATCATCGTCTATTGATCAGGTATCTACATTTCATTCTTCATGCACTACTGTAAACTTGATATGAGAATAATCTTTCTCCAAATCTTTTCCTAACATAAAAGCTGTAGCTTCTTTCTTAACTTTCACAAGATCAATTCCTTGATCCTGAGCACCAAAGACGCAACCGCAATAACATTGACGGTAAATATCATATTCCTCACACCTCTCTACAGAGCGCTTATATCCTTGATTTTCTTAAAATCACTCGGCGAAATAATGAGTCGTATAGACTTTTTGCCTCAATACCAACACTATTAATGGTCTGAGAATTTTTATGAGGGCTAATCGTCAATGCACTTCCAAAGTAATCAAAACCTAGTTCTACCGCTACCTCAGCAGTTTTATCCAATCGATAGTCATAGCAGACTTTACAACGATCGCCACCTTCAGGTTCCTGCTCCAGACCACGCACCTTTTTGAAAAATTCCTGTGGTTCATAAGGCGCCTCTAAATATGTGAACATTGTAGCCTGTATTTTTCATTAAAAATCACTAACAAACTTCTGAGTGACATAAGCTCTACGCTGATATTCTGATTTTGGATGAATATTGGAATTAGCAAAATAAATCGTCACATCAGCAAACTGGCTAAGATATTCCAAAGTATAGGTTGAACACGGGGCGCAGCAAGTATGCATTAAAATTGTTGGTCGTTTCTGTTCTTTCTCCCAGACCTGAACCATTTTTTGCATGACACGATCATAGTTAATCTTCTGATTGGGATTCATTTTATTCAAAAATTTCTTCTACATCAATCATAAGCCACTCCTTTTAGTTTCTCATTCTATTTTACCATAGAAAACTGACTCAAACAATCTTGATTAAAATGATTCTAGAATAAAGAGAGTGGGACAGAAATCAGTAATTCGTTAGAATTCGATTTCGTCGTCCCACCTCCGCACAGTTGAGTAGGGCTGTAAAAGCTGATGAAATCAGCGTAGTAGAGCCCACTCAACCACTGCGTCTTGCTCGACAATCCAAAGACAATTGAGAGGCTAGGACCTTTGTCCCAGCCTCTCACTATCTTGCTGCATTACATCATACCGCCCATCATGCTTGGATCCATGGCTGGAGCTGGGCTAGCTGGTTCTGGTTGATTTGCTACTACTGCTTCAGTAGTCAAGATAAGACTAGCGACAGAAGCGGCATTTTGCAAGGCTGAACGAGTTACCTTGACTGGATCAATGATTCCAGCTTCAATCATGTTAACCCACTCGCCAGTTGCAGCATTAAAGTCCTGTACCAGCTTCAGAGTTTTTCAGACGGTCAATCACAATTGAGCCTTCATAACCTGCATTCAACGCAATTTGACGAACAGGCTCTTCCAAGGCACGAAGAACGATGTTGCGTCCTGTTGCTTCATCGCCTGTTAGCTCAAGAACAGCTACTGCACCCAAAACATTCACAAAGGCAGTACCACCACCTGAGACGATACTTCTTCTACCGCTGCACGGGTTGCGTTGAGAGCATCTTCGATACGAAGCTTCATTTCTTTAAGTTCGGTTTCAGTCGCAGCACCAACTTTGATAACTGCCACACCACCGGATAATTTAGCCAGGCGTTCTTGTAACTTTTCACGGTCAAAATTCTGATGTAGCACTTTCAATTTGGGATTTGATAACTCCTGTACGATTAGCGATAGCTTCTGGATTTCCAGAACCTTCGACAATCACAGTGCTATCTTTGTCAACTGTAACTTTCGATGCTTGTCCAAGCGCTTCAATCGTTGCATCCTTTTAAGCTCTAAACCAAGATCTTCTGTGATCACCGTACCTCCAGTTAGGATAGCAATATCTTCCAACATAGCTTATGACGATCACCAAAGCCAGGCGCCTTGACAGCTACAACATTAAAGGTTCCGCGAATTTTTGTTAAGAACCAATGTTGATAGAGCCTCACCATCTACATCATCTGCACAATGAGAAGCGGACGACTGTTTTGCAAAATACTTTCCAATAAAGGTAAAATTTCTTGGATGTTAGAGATTTTCTTATCTGTAATTAAGATATACGGATTATCTAGCTCAGCAACCATTTTTCATTATCAGTTACCATATACTGAGACAAGTAGCCACGGTCAAACTGCATTCCCTTCTACGACATCCAGCTCTGTTTCATTCCTTTTGACTCTTCGATGGTAATAACACTCGTCTTTCACCAACTTTTTCCATAGCTTCAGAGATATACTCGCCTACTTTCTCGCTGCGAGAAGATACAGCAGCAACCCTGAGCAATAGCTCTTTGCTAGAAACCGGCACAGAGTTAGACTTCAAAGCTTCAACCGCTGTCGCAACGGCTGCTTCAATTCCACGACGGATGCCGATTGCGTTAGCACCAGCCGTCACATTTTTAATCCCTTCACGGACGATAGCCTGAGTCAAAACAGTTGCTGTTGTTGTTCCGTCACCAGCGATATCATTAGTTTTTGAAGCAACTTCTGACACCAGCTTAGCGCCCATGTTTTTCAAAAATGGTCTTCCAGTTCGATTTCTTGCAATGGTTACACCATCATTTGTGATAAGAGGTGAGCCAAATGATTTTTCCAAAACGACATTGCGACCTTTTAGGGTCCCAAGGTTACCTTGACAGTATCTCGCTAGAATATCGACTCCACGAACCATACTGCTTCTTGCATCTGCTGAAAAATTTAATATCTTTTGCCATAATATTATTCCTCTTTTCTAATCTTATTCTACGACTGCCAGAATGTTGGCTTCACTAACCAAGAGATAAGCTTCTTCTCCATCCTTAACCTCTACACCTGCATGGCTTTCAACAAGAACTGTATCTCCAGCTTTGATGGATGGTGATACTAATTCACCACTTAAAAGTGCGGATGCCTTGTCCGACTGCGATGACTGTAGCTGTCTTAGTCGCAGCGTGGCTGTTTCCCGCGATAACAAAACCACCAACTTTTTCTTCTTTTTTTCTTCTACTTTCAAGACCACGCGGTCTCCTAATGGTTTTAGCACACTTTCCTCCAAAGATTAAATTTTAGCACTCTGCACTTTTGAGTGCTAATCTATAGTTATTATTTTATCACTTGGTCAGAATTAGTCAAGAAAAAATACTCATTCATCTACAAAAATGACAAAAACCGACTGATAAAATTAGCCAGTTTCTTTTAATGATTAGCTTAAAAACCAAAGCATCATCGCTTTAGCCTATGACCACTATTTTTATGGAAAAGATCCATCAACTGGGCTACCGTGAGGCTTCTCTTTTCCTCTCCCTTTACATCCACAACAATCTTGCCCTGAAACAACATAATTAAACGATTTCCATATTCAATTGCATGCTCCATGTTATGGGTCACCATTAACGTCGTCAGCTTTTGTTCTTCTACGACTTTTCTAGTCAAATTCATTACCATATCACTTGTTTTAGGATCAAGAGCAGCGGTATGTTCATCCAGCAAAGGACTTTTAGGGGCTGAACTAAGGTAGCTATAGCCAACGTAAGAGCTTGACGCTGGCCTCCCGATAGGAAATTAGCATCCGTCTTCATCCGATTTTCTAATCCCAATCCCAAATGCTTTAACTCCTTTTTGAATAAATCTCGCTCTTCTTCTGTAATAGATCTCTTAAAAAAGCTGCGCTTCTTACCTCGGCGATAAGCAATAGCCATGTTTTCTTCAATGCTCAAATTTGTAGCAGTTCCCATGCGTGGATCTTGAAAGACACGGCTAATATCTTTTGAACGATCTGATACAGAAGCTTTCTTGATAGACTCTCCATCTAAAAGAATATCTCCATCATCAATTTCTACAACTCCTGCAATCGAGTTCATGAGCGTTGACTTTCCAGCTCCATTTCCTCCAATCACGGAGATAAAGTCTCCCTGCTCAATTTCTAGATCTAAGCCACGGAGCACTGGATTTTCATTTATGCTACCTTTTTCAAAGGTCTTATATAGATTGTTTAATGTTAATAAAGCCATTATGTATCACCTCCTGATATTAAGGTCTTATTGGGTTTAATCTTTAATTTATTACGAATTTCTGGCACATAAAGAATAAGAGCTAGAAGAATAGCAGAAGCTAATTTGAGCATTTGAGCATCCACATTCATAGCAAGAATCATAACGAGTACCAAACGATACAAGATGGAGCCCAAAACAATGGACCAGAGACGTTTTCCTAGGGGAAGATATTTTACAATGACCTCTGCCAAGATAATGGAAGCAAGACCATTTACAATCGTTCCTGTACCCATATTCATATCAGCGTAGCCATTATTTTTGTGCCAAAAGCGAGCCCGCCAGAGCGATGAGTCCATTTGAAATCATATAACCAAAAATCTTGATGCGATCCACCTTTATACCGTTAGCCTCTCCCATAGCTAGATTATCACCCGTAGCTCTCAAGGCTAATCCAAGCTGAGTATTAAGAAGGAGAATCAGCAAGAAAATCACCAAACTCACAAAACCAATTCCCAATAAAATAACTGTATAAGTTTTAGGCCAATGAAGTAGCTCCATCAATCCACTTACCAATGTCGCCTGACCTGAAAGAGAGACGTTAGAGCTTCCTAAAACGAGAAGATTGACAGAGTATAAGGCTGTAAGAGTGATAATCCCCGTCAAAAGGGCTGGAATTTTCATCTTGGTATGAAGGAAACCAGATACTGCACCTGCAATCATTCCTGATACAAATCCAGCAATCGTTGCTAAAAGCGGACTGACCCCTTTGACGATTAGGAGAGCTGTCGTTGCTGCTCCAAGTGGAAAAGACCCCTCAGCAGTCAAATCAGCTATGTCTAAGATACGAAACGTTATAAAAACACCGATAGCCATAATAGACCAGAGCAAGCCCTGTGATAAAGCCGAAAGTATAATATCTAAGAAACTATTCGAAGAATGCGCTGAACCTGATTTTTTCATAGTAGAAGCTTTCGAATCATTCGTTTTTTTCGTAGTAGTAGTTTTATTAGTCTGCTTAGCGGACTGGCTAGCTTTTTGTTCTTCAAGAATAAGAGTAATGTCAATATCCAAAGATTTAGCCATTTCTTCATTCACAACAACATTTAAAACTTTCTTTGGCTGTTCAGCAGGAATATCACCAACCTTTTTCGCCGTTCATAATCCGAATAACTAGTTTAGCTGTTTGGCGTCCAAGCGCTTCAAAAGTCAGCACCGTAGGTAAATAGGGACCCCATCATCAACCACATCAACAGCTCCCCTACTACAGGAACTTTTCATTTCCTTTTTCGATAAATCTGTTACCAAATTAATAGCCGATACAATTGTATTATCCGCTGGAATAAACAAGACCTCTGCCTGGCTCATCAAACTTCTAGTTGTATCTTGCACATCATTGGTAGATGAGATTCCTTTGATTATGGTCTCGATTCCAGCAGCTTTAAAGACTGCTTCAGCCTCTTCCACCTGAACTTGAATTACGTTCATTCGTCGTATACATGATTCCGACTTTTTTTCAGATTGGGTAGGGACGTAAGCAATTCCACCTGCTTTTTAACAGGTGATCGGTCACTCGTCCCTGTCGCTAAACCACCAACATGTCTATCGAAGCTACCAATTTTGCGGAAACAGGATCCGTAACTGCTGTAAACAAAATTGGAGTTTTGGTGGATAAATTTGCCAATGCTTGAGCTGCTGGAGTCGCAATACCTAATACAAGATCATTTTTGGATAAGAGCTTTTCAGCAATTGTTTGTAAATTGGACTGTTCCTCTTGCGCATTTTTGATAGTCAATCCGAATATTTTTACCATCTGCATAGCCTTGCTCTTCTAGCTCAGCGATAAACCCTTTTCGAGCTCCCCAGATAGAGCATCATGCTCCACATACTGTAAAAATTCCGATACGAACCTCGTCTTTTGCTATCGTTTGACGTAGCACATCCTGACCAAAAGCAAGCATTGCCATCATTAAACTCACAAGAGATATGATTATCATCCCATTCTCCTCTTACTAATTTTTCAAAACAAAAAGCCAATTAGACTGTATTCTAATTGACTTTTTAAGTATTCATATATACGAAATATCTGTACTTTATATCCAGTCAATTAGAATAGGTATTCTAATCAGCTGGACTCAACATAAAATGATTTAGCTTCTAGATACAACGGGTGACGTTTGTATCCTATCGGCTACAAACGTCTATCTAAAGAAACTAAAAGTAAAAAGTAGGTATTTAATTTCATTGTCAATGATGACGTCTGTTTAACCATTTTACATCTCCTTGTTTGTGATTGTTTAATACTATACCCTTAATTTTAAACAATGTCAATACTTTTTTGTGAAATTTCTGAAAATTTTCGAAACAATACGTTCATTCTTTCCTTGCTTTTAATTGAAAAACAGCTCCTATTCCTAAAAGAGTGGGCTGCTTTCCGTTTATATAGTTTTAGTTATTAATACTGTTTAATCAAATCAACTGTCGAGCGATCCAAGCGCTTCACCAGTGCTTGTAGGAAAGCTTGTGCTTGCAAGAAGTCATCCATAGCATAAAGCGTCTGATGAGAGTGAATATAGCGTGCGCATACCCCGATGGTCGTAGACGGAACCCCTCCATTTTGTAAATGAGCTGCGCCAGCATCTGTTCCACCTTTGGCACAATAATACTGATATTTTATGCCTGCTTCTTCTGCTGTAGTTAGCAAGAAATCCTTCATATTGGGTAACATAAGGTGATTCTGGATCATAAAAACGCAGTAGCGTTCCTTCACCAATCGCGCCTTGTGCCCACCATAGATATCTCCTGCAGGGGAGCAATCAACTGCAAAGAAAAGTTCAGGGCAAACATTGTCGTTGAAGCATGTGCACCACGCAAGCCAACCTCTTCTTGGACATTTGCACCGACATAAAGTTCGTTGTCAAGTTTTTGAGCAGATAAAGCCTGTGCCAACTCACTAACCATAAGGACACCATAGCGATTATCCCAAGCCTTGGAAATGACATTTTTCCCATTGGCCGTCAGAATAGCAGAGCTATCTGGGACAATAGCATCACCAGGACGGATTCCAAAACTTTCTGCCTCTTCTTTGCTTGAAAAACCACCATCAAAGACAATATCACTAACTTGTGGCAAGCTTGGAGATCCACCTGCGCCACGCAAAAAGTGGGGAGGCACTGAACCTGAAATCACAGGAATCTCTTGTCCTTCTCGTGTAAACAGCTTAAAACGCTGGCTACTCACTACAAGAGGATTCCAGCCACCGATTTCCACCACACGAAAGGTTTCCATCTGGCTTGATCTCACTAACCATAAAGCCAACTTCATCCATGTGTGCTGCTACTAGTACGCGCGGAGCATGTTGCTTCTTCTGAATGCTTGACGCCCAAAAAGACCACCAAGGCCATCTACTAGCATCTCATCCACATGAGGCGCTCATCACGCAAAGTAGGGTCCGTACCGGCCTTCGTAAGCTGAAATTGCAGAAATCTCTGTTACCTCTTTAATCTTTGAAAACAAATCTGACATATTTACCTTCTTTCTGTCCTTTTATTTTATCACTTTTAGAGAGGATGGATAGGAAAAATAAGCTCAAAATGAAGCAATAATCTTTTTTCACTTTTATCTAAGACAATGACATTCAAACTCCCCATTCATCTACCTTAGCTAACTGACGAGCGACTGCTAATCCAAGGCCAGTTCCCACTTGGTGACGGGAAGAGTCTTTCATGTAAAACTCTTCAAAAAGATAAGGAACATCCTCTTCTTGTAGTGTTTGGCTATTATTTTGGAAAGATATGCAAACTTGCTGTTCCTGAATAGATAGATCGGATATTTAAAAAGTATCTGCATAGCGACCTGCATTTTGTAAGAGATTATTAAAAATACGCTCCAAACTATTTTCATCTGCCGAAACATAAACTGCGGAGTCCGGACTATCTATATCAACCGATAGCTGCGCCGCCTCCAGTAGCTGGTAATGTCCAAGTAAACTTTCTTTTTAAAAACACGAGCAAGATCCACTTTTTCAGATGAATCTGGTAATCTGACGATCGAAGGCGAGCATAGTCATAAAATTGCTCTACTAGAGATTTCATGCTTTCTGCCTTATTTGTCAGAACGGCGAGGTTTTTTACCAACTCCTCATCTACAGGTTGCTCTTGCTCGTTTACTTGCATCCACTTCAAGTAACCAACTATCACTGTTAAAGGAGTTCGCAAATCATACTAATCATTTTCAATCTGCTTTTGAAAGCGTAGCTCTCTTTTCTGAGAATAAAGGACATGTTGCTCCACTCTGGGCCAGGTAGTGATTTAAAGATATTAGAGAAAGTCGGCTAAATATTTATCTGGCATAGAAAGTTTCAGTGTCTGAGGCTGTCCTGCAAACTATCTTCCATCATCTTTAGCTCAGTAGAAAGCCTCTTCAAGCCGGCGGTTAAACTATAGTAGAGAAAACCAAAGTATACAGCTATGAAAAGAGGCAAGTAAAGAAAGAAAAATAGAGCATGATCTCTCCTTTTAATGATACAAATCAAAAATAAGTTTCTCCTACAATCATTGATTTGAAGAAGAAAAATCGTATTTCAATAAAACTGGTCTTATCGTGAATCTTTTTGGTGCTAGAAAAATCAAGGCACTCCCTATCAGAAACAGACTAATACCAAAAACCTGAACTCAACAACTTCAAAATACCGTCAGCTCGATTCCAGATAAACTCAAAAATAGGCGTCTGATTCGGATTACTAAAGTCAACACCTCCAAAACGCAAGAAAACAAGAGGCATCCAAGAAGAAATAACTTTCAACAGAGAATACTGATATCCAAACATCTCTAAAATGGTAGGAATAAGAAGCCATAGACCCACCCAAGCTAGAACAGTTAGTATTATTTTTGTGTCCATTCAAGGAAGAAGAGAATGGTAGCTACACTAGCCATTATCAGAGGTAACAGTAAAGGAAGTTCCCAGATTAACTCAGTTAAGCTTAGTAACCTGCGGTTCAGAATCCGGCTTTAGAATTATTGGTACCAATAAGAGATAGACGCTACTCACCCAAACACTAGCAATGAAACTAAAAATAGAAGCGGTGAACCATTTTTCCTAATATAATTTTTAAAGGGTGAAACCCCAAATGACAAAGTTGGCAACTGGGCTCTTGCTTTATAGCTTTCTTCGTACAAAAAGAGCGTCATACCAGCAGAAAGACCCAGAAAACCAAAAAGCTTGATTGGCTAGAGTATTATATGCATCATGAAATTCATTGTGATACAATACCAAGTGTAGATTAGGTCTGTTCTGAATCCAGTATAGCATTTCTAGTTGCAGAAACGCCAAAAACAAGTAGTAAAATAGCCACCAGCCATATGGATTTTTATGAGATAGTCGATACCATTCACTTTTTATAAAAATTTTAACATCGTAAAACCTCCTTACAAGCTAAGGATAAACTAGCTGATATCTTTCTCCTCAGATAACTAAAAGCTAGTAGAATAAAACAAACACTCCAGAAAAATACCAGCAATCATACATTTAGTAAATCCAGCTCCAGTTCCCCATAAAGTTTGACTATTTTTGAGCATTGACACCATGCCTCTGTAGAAAAGAAATTCTGTGGCAACCAATTAGCAAATTCAATTAGCACTTTCCAACGAAAACCCTAAGCCAATATTAAGTAAAAACTTGGTATCAATCCCCAAAACAGTAAAAAGATAGATAAAAACTATCGAGGTTTTTTCACTGGAGAAAAATTGTTGAAAGGATAGTCGCTACAGCTAGCACAGCTGGAACTTCTATAATAATATCCATCAGTGACACTGGTCCACTATGCTTTAATAAAACAAGAGCACTTCCCATATATACAGATAAGATTGTCAGTATAGACAAAGTAGCTCCAGTGGTCACAACGATTGTCTTCCCAAAAAATATTTTCATAAAAGAAATACCGTAAGCTAGTGGATTTTTCAAAGTGCCTAACTTCTGCTCGCTCTTCGTAACATAGCATGGTAAAAAGCATAGCCATAAAAAGAAAAAGCATCGGATTTGCCACCAGATTAGACAAGGAGAAAGACAGGGTATTGTATTGAAAATGTGAATCAGACCCCATCATCACATAGAAGAATATTTATGAGCAAACCACTTAGACTCAACACAAAGGTGAACAAATAAATCATTTTACTATGGAAAAGGCGGTAAAACTCACTTTTTATATAATTTCTCATTATTTTCGCCCTTCTTTCAAACTCTATATAATAGTCTTCTAGCTTCATTTCTAACGTCCGAAGACTGCTAATATAAATCTGATGCTCCGCAGCAAGTTTGCTGTAAAACTCTGGACGATGTCGTGGATGATAAATGACTAATCGTTGGATTTGCAAAGACCGTGAATTGCTCATCAGCATCCCTTTGCTCTAAAAGAAATGTATAACTAGCTAAATCAGAAAGCGTCATCTCAATACTATTAGAACACTTTTGGTGAAGAGCTTCCGCACTAATTGACTCCAATAACTCTCCCTTACTAATAAAAAGCATAGTGAGTGGCAATTTGTTGTAGTTCCGATAGAATATGACTAGAAATTAGAATCGTTATATTTCTTTCTTGATTCAATTTATGGAGCAGCTGACGAAACTCAATAATACCACTCGGATCAAGACCATTGATCGGTTCATCCAGCACTAACACCTGTGGATTGCCTAATAAAGCAATGGCTAAACCCAGACGTTGCTTTTGTCCCAAAGAAAGTGCGCTAGCTTTCTCTTTTCGTTTCTCTGATAGTCCCACCGTCTCTAACAAAGTTACTGCTTGCTTATCTTGAGGAAGACCTTTTTGAATGGCATAGTAACGCATGTTTTGTTCAACAGTCATGTTTGGGAAAAAGACAGGCTTCTCAATTAAAAATCCCATTCGGCTACGAGCTATGGACAATTCCTTTCCGGTCTGCCCCAAGAGAAAGACATTCCCTTTATTAGGGAAATGCTGTCCAGCTAGGATACGAAATAAGGTTGTTTTCCCCGCACCATTATCTCCTATTAAACCATAGATACTACCTTGAGGAACTGCCAGCGAAATATCACGAAGCGCTTCAAAAGCTCCATAACGCTTACTCAAATGCTCAGTTGCAATGATTGATTTATTCATGGTTTCTCCTTTTATCCTATTTGATAATATCATTGTAACGAATAGGTGTTTTAATAAGTCATAAAGATAAAGAAGTCGTAAAGATTTAAACTAATTTAAAACCAATCCCATAGATAGTCTGAATAACTTCGTCAGGTAACTGTTCTTTTTAATTTCTTACGAATGTTGCTGATGTGAACATTGACTGTATTATTCTCACCATAATAACCGTCCTTCCAAACAACCTGATAAAGTTGCTCACGCGAAAAAACCTTATCAGGCTGACTCATCAATAATTGCAAAATATCAAACTCATGAGCGGTTAGTATAACTTCCTTATCATCGACCAACAATTGGCGAGAGTCTGGATAGAGAGTGAGACGTTTATATTCAAGCACAGTTTTTGTTATGTTAACTTGCCCTCTCCTCAAATTGGCCTGCACACGTGCCAGCACCTCCATCGGCTCAAAAGGTTTGGTAATATAATCATCTGCCCCAAGAGAAAAAAGGTAGACTTTATCGCCCAAAAAACTTTTAGCAGATAAAATCAGAATAGGACAGGTAAGCTGATAAACCTGACGAAGTTGGTTTAACACCTCTTCTCCCGAAATCCCCGGCAACATTAAATCTAGCAATACAAGATCAACCATCTCTTGTTGAGCTAACAAAAGGGCCTCCGTACCTGAAAAAGCTTGGATAGTTTGATAACCTGCCTGTTTCATCATCTTGGCCAACAGTTGGTTGATATCAGTATCGTCTTCGACAATTAAAATACGAATCATCATCGTCGCCTCCTTGATGTTATTATAAGGAAAAACACAGTAAAAAACAACGAAATATAAGACCAAAGTATTGCAAAGTTCGTTTCTTTCCGTTTCAAATCAAGGTGTCTTATTATTTTGCCTATTAGAGAAATTTACTATTCTTGATTTCTATCTTTGTCGTTGTTCCTCCTTCTTTTTGTGTTAAAATATTGTCATGAAAGCTAAAAATCATTTTAACCACTGCTGCTCTTTTAGGGGCAGGTGCACTTGCTTTTGGAGCTAGAAAAATAGTACAAGAACAAGAGCAAACTAAAAAACGAGAAGAAATTGTTGAACTCGTTCGTAACTTCTTTGCAAGTCAGGGAAAGATTGCAGCAGTCTATGTCCAGCTTTATGAATCAAGCAAACTGATCGTTTGGTAGGAGGAGTCGTTCTAGAAGACGACTGTCACTTTACTTTTGTCTATGAAATGGGGCAGCTTAGCTACGAGGAGGAAGCATGATTATTCCTAAAAGCATAGAAGATCTAGCAACTTATGTCCACTCAGAAAAATAAAGTCGTGTCTTCTTTTCATGGCTGATTGGTGTGAGATTGCGCTTTATCCAGCCTGCTCTAGCAGATATTGAAGCAGAAAATCCGAGTTTCACCTTTGTCCAAGTAGATCGTGATGCTTATTTAGAGGTAGCAAAAAGCTGGGATGTTTATGGAATCCCTAGCTTAGTCGTGCTAGAAAAAGGCCAGGAGATCGGCCGCCTGAGTCAATCGAAATCGAAAAACGAAAATGGAAATTAATGATTTTTAGCAACCTTATTATAAAAAGATGGAGAAAGAAATGATTTTTACTTATAACAAAAGAATTTGTTAGGGGATAGTTTTGATGGTCATTGTCGCTGACAATGAGGGAGCAAAAGTGGCTTTTTGAACGTAAAGGAATGTTACGCATCTTCCGAGAAGACACACAACAAACGATTGCTTGGAATATTTTTCTAAGTATCTGAATACTTTAGACATCAAACCAAGTTGGTCAAGCGACTCTAACCGATCAAGATGTGGCAAAAACTCAATCAAGAGTTACAAAAAGAAGGTTTCACTGAGGAACTTGTCAATGACCATGAACCAAAAATTTGTTGTCGGAGAAATTGTTGAAATAGTAGCACATCCAGATAGCGACCATCTCAATATCTGCTGGCACAAGTTGCTAGCAGACAAAAACTGTTCAAATCGTTGCTGGCGCTCCTAATGCCCGAGTAGGACTAAAGACCATCGTCGCTCTACTTGGAGCCATGATGCCCAAAGGCAATCTTTATCTTCCCTGGTGAGTTGCGTGGTGAAAAAGCTTGGTATGATGTGTAGCCCACGTAGCTACAACTACCAAATGCCCTCAAAAACGTGGCATTATCGAACTTTCTGATACTGAGACTGTCGGTACTGCTTTTGATCCAGCAAAACACTGGCAGGGATAAAATATAAAATCGTGAATGGTGAAATCCTCAATCATTAGATATTCTATTTAATTTTTTGAGTTGAATACAATTTTTCACGATTTTATTTCTCTTACGAATAAATATGTAGGAGGAAAAATAAATGTACAATAAAGTTATTATCATTGGTCGTTTGACGGCCTACACCAGAATTGCATGAAAACAAACAACGAAAAGTCAGTTACACGAGCAACTCTAGCCGTAAACCGCCGCTACAAAGATCAAAATGGTGAACGTGAAGCCGACTTTATTAATATCGTTTTTAGGGGCAAACTATGCTGAAACACTAGCTAGTTACTGCTAGCAAGGGTAGTCTCATCTCTTTGATGGAGAATTGCGATACGTCGATATGAAAAAGATGGCGTCACGCATTATGTCACAGAAGTGCTTGGGTCATGGTTTTCAGCTTTTAGAAAGTCGTGCTCAACGAGCTATTCGTGAGAATAATACTGGAGCTGACCTGGCAGATCTAGTCCTTGAAGAAGAGGAGCTCTTTCTAAGTCATTATATCTCAAGAAAGTAACACAAACTCTTCTACAGGTGCTGAACCAAAACTACTCAGTTATTTTAAAAATTTATACTTCTATAATTAGATTGAAATTCCATAAAACATTAAGTTGCGACACTCTTGTCCAGCTTTTTGTGCTTCTTCATAAAAAAATATGCCATGTATTCGCTCTTTGTAAAGCATTTTTATATTCTTAGTCGCTTCTATTCCCAAAATTTGATTATTTTTGTTATAATGCTTAGCAGAGGTGAAAATATACATGATTGCTTTTGATTCAGGAACAATATTTAAACTTACAGCGCGACCATATCTTGGAGCGCATTAATCAATTTGAGGGCAAACTTTACATGGAATTTGGTGGTAAAATGCTGGAAGATTTCCATGCTGCCCGCGTCCTGCCAGGTTATGAGCCGGACAATAAAATTAGACTTCTTAAAGAGCTCAAAGACCAAGTAGAGATTGTCATTGCGATTAATGCCAATAACATCGAACACTCTAAAGCACGTGGTGATTTCAGGCATTTCCTATGACCAGGAAGTGCTGCGGTTAATCGATACCTTTAACGAGCTGGATATTTTTGTCGGCCCGTAGTCATCACCCAATATTCTGTCAGCCAGCAGCTGATCTTTTCCGTAGCCAATTAGAAAAAAATGGTATTGATTCTTGCATCCACTACTCCAATCAAGGGCTATCCGACTGACATGGATCATATCATCTCACCCTGAAGGCATGGGGAAAAATGACTACATCAAGACTAGCCGTAATCTGGTAGTCGTTACAGCTCCTGGACCTGGCTCTGCGTAAATTGGCTACTTGCTTGTCCAACATGTACCACGACCAAATCAATGGTATCAAATCAGGCTATGCCAAGTTTGAGACTTTCCCTGTTTGGAACCTGCCCTTGCATCATCCAGTAAATCTAGCTTTATGAGGCAGCAACAGCAGACCTCGATGATGTCAACATGATTGATCCTTTCCACCTGCAAACCCTACGGTAAGACTACCGTCAACTACAACCGTGATATTGAAATCTTCCCAGTCCTCAAGCGTATGCTGGAACGTATCCTTGGTAAGTCACCTTATGCTTCTCCAACGGATATGGGGGTCAATATGGTCGGTTTTGCTATCGTTGATAACGAGGCAGCAATCGAAGCTTCCCAACAAGAAATTATTCGTCGATATTATCAAACCGTCGTTGATTTCAAAGCCGAACATGTTTCTGAATCAGCTGTTAAAAATCGAACTTTGATGAACGATTTAGGTATCACGCCTCTGATCGTAAAGTACCAATAGCTGCGCGTGCCAAAGCTGAATTAACAGGAGATCCTGCCCCCTTGAATTACAAGTGGTGAAATCGTAACAGGTAAAACATCTGAGCTTTTTGGTCCTACCGCTGCTGTATTGATTAATGCTATTAAAAAAGTTAGCCAATATCGCTAAGGAGACCAAGTTGATCGAACCAGAGTATGTCAAACCAATTCAAGGCTTGAAAATCAATCATTTAGGCAGTCGTAACCCTCGTCTACATTCAAATGAAATCTTAATGGCTCTAGCTATCACAGCCATGGAAAATCAGGATGCTGCCCGTGCTATGCAACAACTTGCAATCTCAAAGGCAGTGAAGTGCATTCTACAGTTGCTTTTAACTGACGAAGATAAAATGTTTTTACGTAGATTGAGGCATCAACGTCACTTTTGATCCTGTTTATCAATCATGACAGACTATATAGAAAATAAAAACAAGCTCTGTTAAAAGCTTGTTGAGAGGAGAGTGGGACAGAAATCGGTAATTCGTTAGAATTCGATTTCGTCGTCCCACCTCCGCACAGTTGAGTAGGGCTGTAAAAGCTGATGAAATCAGCGTAGTAGAGCCCACTCAACCACTGCGTCTTGATCGACAATCCAAAGACAATAGAGAGGCTAGGACTTTTGTCCCAGCCTCTTTTTTGTTAATAACGCTTAGACAGGAGAAAGCGCAAGAGATAGTAAAGTCCCAAAACTAGGATAACGGTCAAGGTCAGAAACTGATTTGAGACTTAAGATGATTGGGAAAAATCATGGACAGGACGCTCAAGCAGGCTGCCAGTAGCAAAAGGATATTAAAAAGCAGAGTGCGAGTCTTTTTCGTCAATCATGCGATTGCGCTCATCAGTCACCTGAATGTAGAGCTTTCTCAAAATTTTCCTCCCGTCTTAGGGCCAGATTATACCGAATGGTCATCAAAGAAAGCCCCAGAAGCAAGCCAACCAAGACTCCTTCCTGCTGATCATCCAGAGAATGAAAGTGACTCCAGGCCAATCCTACCAAGATGATAAAGGTTAAGATACGTCCCACGATAACTTTCCTTTGAAGTTTTTTCCGAAATTCTTGTTTCGTTAATGTTTCCATGTCGGCCTCCTATTTTTCATACGATTGAAACATTTTCAAGATCACCACAATCAAGACAACTCCCACAAAGGGCAGGATTTCCTTTAGGGATAAAATTGGCTTGCAAATTGAGATAAGATAAGCCAACCACTACCAAAATAGCCAATATCCATTTACACAAATAAGTCCATTTCATGATTCATCCTCCTCAAAGAGAAACACTTCTTCAATCCTTAAATTGAAAAAGGATGCAATTTTATGAGCCAAAAGGAGCGAAGCATTAGAAGGGCCCTTTTTCCAAAGAAATAATCGTTTGTCCGTAACCTCTAGCTTCTCAGCCAGTTCTTCTTGGCTGAGCTCTTTTTCGTAATTCTTGAATTCGATTTTCCAAGGCCGCCTCCTTTTCCACAATGTAAAAAGCTTTGCTTTTAAATATAGTATAGCCTCCTTTACATCTTTTGTCAAGAAGAACGTAGCAAAAGAGGCTGGGACAAAGTCCTAGCCTCTCAATTGTCTTTGATTGTCGAGCAAGACGCAGTGGTTGGAGTGGGTTTCTACTACGCTGATTCCATCAGCTTTACAGCCCAACTCAACTGTGTGGAGGTGGGACGACGAAATCGAATTCTCAACGAATTACCGATTTCTGTCCCACTCTTTTTATCATCTTGAATTTTTCCTTTGTTATTTGCCCTTTTTAAAGCCACAGTCAACTCGACGCAGGCTCCTCCTTGGTCTGGATTTAGCAGGGTCAGACGACCACTGTGCAAGAGAGCTACCTGCTTAGAAAAGGCTAAGCTGATACCATAGTGGGGGTTTTTCAGAATTGCGGCTTTGGTCACTCTGGTAAAAGAGCTGTTCCGCTCCCTCGTAATACTCTCCTCTGAAAATGCTGGGCCAGTTGTTCCAGATAGCAAAAACCAACTGGTCCTGTTGTAATGATACCGTCAGCTTCACTTCTTTTTGGTCTTGGTCAGCATGTTCAAGCGCATTTAGTAAAAATATTGAGCAAAGCCCGTTTGAGATAGTCCAAATGAATGGACAAACTCAAGACTAGGATCACAATCTTCTTGAGGTAGAAATGATAGTTTTCCTGTTTGCTGAACAGTGCCCAGTCGTCCTGTAGAGAAGCCAAAAAAGTCCTCCAAGGAGAGCTGACTGAACTGATTAGAATCAATCTGAAAAGTCTTAGCGTAATCAATCAAAGAACCACAATACTCTTCCATCTTGTGACTAGCCTGCAAAATCTCAGTAGTATAGTCTGCAAGTGGCTGGCTCAACTGCGCCAACTCTAAGAGCTCAGCATTCCTTTAATCACAGTTAGTGGCGTTTTCAAATCGTGCGATGTCGCTGATAGCTGTAAAATCAACTCCTGATTGTGTTGCTGCTCTTTTTCTAGAAGACGAGCATTTTTCTTGGTCTGCTCCGCAAATCGCCATGAGACCTCTAGCATCTCCTCAATCCGAAATAGCTTGCTTTTGATTTTCTTCTAAAAAGCTTCTCGCTTGTTAGCATTTTTTTATTTCCCGATTGATTTTTCGGAGCAATTTTAAAATATGATAAAAAGTAATCAGCAGCAAGCTTCCCTGCCCAAAAGAAACAAGGTAAAAAGAACTTGACTTACACCTTGAGAAAAATTCATAGCCTATCAATACAAAAATCAAAACATGAAAAAAAGACGATCTTCAAACTGGTTGTCCAGACTAAGCTTTTGAAATTTCGGGTTCTAATTGCCATCTATAGCCTACTCCTCTCACTGTCGCGATTGCTTGCAGCCCTTCTTGTTTGCATTTTTGACGAATCTGATAGACGTATTCTGGAGATGGAGCGAAGCTTGTTTCTGAGCTTTCAGGGTAAAAGTAAGGTATGCAGGCGTTCAGCTGAAAAGGTCTGCTTGGGATTGCTAGCTAGTAAATGCAGCAGCTTAAACTCTCGCTCTGAAAAATTTCAAGACTTTACCAAAACAGAGCAACTCATAGCGCTCTGGATAAATTGACAAGAAGCTAAATTTCAGAATATCGCTCCTCACGTCTTTCCTCCCGCTGAAGATGCGCTCTGACACGCGCCAGCAATTCTTTGGTCCCAAAAGGTTTGACAATATAGTCATCTGCTCCACGAAAGAGCTCCTTCCACCTTGTCCGCCTCCAATTCCTTAGCTGTCAGAAAGATGATTGACAATGAAAGATGAGGACGAATATAGGAACACAGCTCAAAACCATTAACAGGCTCCATCATCACATCTAGCAGAATCAAGTCATATCCGACAAAAACTCGTCAGCTCTAGCTCTTCTATCCGATCAAGCGTCGTCACGTCATAAGCATCGATCTCTAGGACGTCACCAGCTTTTAAAAATGCTCCGGTCGTCATCAACCACCAAAATACGATACTGTCTCATGAATCTCCATTATAGCATACCTCTAGCGAACATCTCGTTTCAAGGTTAAGAATATAGCAGAGCTCCAAACCAAAGCCCTAACCAGATCAACTGTATTCCAGCCCAGATAGATCTATTGAATGCTGAAGACCTTCATATTCAAAAAGATTTGAGCGTAGCCAGATCGGGCAAGTATTTTGCTTTCTTTGATAAAGGTTGCCAATAAACGGCTGAGACCAATCAGGAGAGGAAAGAGCACCGATACCGGCACAACCCAAGATTGAAAGAACAAAGCGAGTCCAGCAGCTAAAAAGAGCCAGAAAAAGATTGCTGAGGAAGACCAAAAAGAGCTGTAATAGAGGAATTTCCTAGTAAGGACCAGCTAAAACTCTAGATCAAAACCGAGCCAGCTATAACAAAGAAACAGCTGCTTATAATGATACTATAGAGAACCAAGACAACAAGCTCAAAAAAGAGATTTTCCCACCAACCAAACCTTTCTATTTGATACAGTTAGAAAAATTTGTTCGCATCCCTGACTTGACAAACTCCTGTGCAAAAATAGAGCGAAGTAGAGATAACGATGACAGGTTGTGCCAGATAGAGGGCATGCAAAGCCTCACTCAGAGCCTTTGTCTGGACAACTGCTGTCTGACTGTAGTCAAGATTCATCAGAAAAATGGAACGATTACCAGAGCCACCAAGGCTGCACCAAGAGCGAGATAGTAAGAACGAAACTTAATCCATTCACTTCTAAGCAGAGCTTTTTATCATCAGTAGTGCCCCTCCTAAACTGTCTTCAAAAAGCGCAGAGAGGTCATGCTCCACCAATGACTAGCAACCATACGCTTAGTATCAAGAGTCCTTGTAAGGGATTATTGGCATATTGAGAAGTCGGCGTTGCAACAACTAACTCTCCTGCGGGCTGTGGTAAATAAGCTCCCCAACTCGTGGGGTAGCTAGGTAGTTTCCCAAATTATAGATCTGGGGAACAAGAAAGAGTAAGGGAAGCAACATCGTCCGCCCAAGCAATCCCAATAAAAAGGACAGGAGACCTAGCAGTGCAGTAGCTAGTGCCTTCCATAAAAGATGACTCAGGCAGCTTGATTAAGCAAAATTGATGCAGCCCTTCTTTTCCTAAAGCCAAGTGCATGACAATATAGCTCAAATAAATGGATAACAAGCTAATGATGAGTGAAAACAAACCAAAGGTCAATATTTTACCCACGAGTAGCTTCAAACGGTTATTACAAGCCAATAGACTAGTTCGCAAGCTGTGAGACTGAAATTCCATTGTTCCATAATTCCAGCTAAAATGACTCAAAACCATCCCTCCCCATAGAAGCGCCATTAAGACCCTAGATATTCCAGTGGATCAATAGCTTCTGCCAGACTAGGAACCGTCTCAGGGGTCGCATCTAAACCGATAGACAGATACTGGCGTCCCTCTAGCCAGGATACATGGCAGGTACCAATAACAGCATGAAGACCATGCTTACCCTGAAAGCCTTGGTTGATTGGATTTTTCAACCACTCTGAATGCAATAAGGACATCGTTTCTTTCTATCTTAAACCTCCTCTGTTAAGTCGAAGAAGAGCTCTTCTAAACTATCTGTTCCTTGTAATACATCTTCTAGCGTACCCTGTTCGATAATTTGCCCATGATGAATCAAAGACTACATCGTCTGTTACCATTTGTACCTCAGACAGGATATAGAGAGGATAGAAGGACGGTTTTCCTAAAATCAGCCTGCTGGCGAATGAACTTTCTAAAACCACTTAATCCCACTTGGGATCTAGTCCATTGGTTGGCTCATCTAATATTAGAAACTGGGGATCGCCTAGTAAAGCTACTGCCAACCCCAGACGCCCGCTCCTCTCCTAGAGATAGGCTTGACAAGAAATCCTTTTTCTTATGAGCAATTCCAGTCATCTCCAGACCTCATCAATCCGAAAACTTTGGAATGGCATTACTTCAGCAATAATATGCAAATGGTCGTAAACCTTTCTATTTTAGCAGACCTCCAATACCGTCAAAAGCCGCACCTACCGTTTTGAGCGGATAAATCATTGACTGAGTAAGTTTGTCCATCAAAAGTCGCAGTCCCAGAGGTCGCTCTGATCTAATCCCAAAAGAATCCTCAAAGTCGAGCTTTTCCTGCACCATTATGCCCTAGAAAAAGCCGTAATACGACCACTCTTAGCTGTAAAAAGAAATATCCTTTAAAAATTTTGCTTTGTCTCCATATTTTTTTAGAAACACGATCAATTTTCACTATATGTTCCATACTGAACTCCTTTTCTTTATTTGACTTTATTTTACAATGGCAAGTTCAGAAGAAAATCAGAAAAGAAAAAAACTTGCCTTAAATGACAAGTTTTTGAGTTTATTTTTCCACTTCGCTCCAGAGCTTGCGGATACTTTTTCTGAACAGGATCTACAAAATGCGGAGCGATTTCCAACAAAGACTGTAAAAACAAAACGCCTCGCTCAGCCACATAAGGATGCGGAACAATTAAGTTCGACTAAATATTTCCTGTTTTCCTATGTAAAGGATGTCCAAGTCAATCACACGTGGCCCCCATTTGATCTCCCGCACACGCCCCAAATCTTCTTCAATAGCCAAGAGTGTTTGCATTAAGTCCTCAGGATTGAGCCAGGTTTCAACTTCAACAACTTGATTGAGAAACGGATCCTGCTCAACGCCCCCAAGGGCTCTGTCTCGATACAGCTTGATGCCTGCAAAGAGTCTTATATTTTGCTCTGCCATTTTTTCTAATGCTGCACTCAAATTCGCTGACTTATCTCCCTGATTGCTACCTAAACCGATAAAAAGCGGTATATTTCTCACGCTGCAGGCGAACGGAGCACGTATCCAAGGGGAGAGGGAACAGGTGCCCAGGGCTTCTTGACTTCCAAACTGATCTTCTGCACCAAAGGATAGGCCAAGAAAGATTCGATCGATTAGCTTATAAGCCAAGGTTTCAATCAGGTCTTCTTTACTTTCCTGACTCCATTTAACCAACTCCTGTGCTAATTCACCATAGTGAACAGAAGCTGTCAGATCACCTGATTTCGCAGCTCGCGTCATATCATATTCCAAGATAAGGTCTAAGACAAAGCGTTGCCCCAACTCTTTTTCAGCTGCAAAAACGCCATGGTAAGCATAGACTTCCAAATCTTTAATCCGTAGCTGATCCATTCATTTCCTCTTTCTTTTTTGAGATGTATGCTCTGACCTGTGCTAGAAAATACAGCGAACCAGTGATCAGAAGCACTTCTTTATCTGTATGTTGCTCCTGTAAATAAGTGTCTAGATACTCCTGCCATGCTTGATACGAAAAATCCTGTCTGTCTAGCTTGCCTCCTCATATCTGACTCTGATACTGCACGATCATCATCAAAGGATGTCAATGTGACAGATACATCTGCTTGAGCAAACAACTGCAACATCTCATCAAGTGCTTTGGTCCGAATACAGGTAAATAAAACCTGCTTATCATATGAAGAAAAACGCTCTCGAAAAGAATGTAACACAGGCCTTAAGGCATGCGGATTATGAGCTCCATCTAGAAAAATTAACGGGGTGTCAACTATTTTTTCCATTCTTGCTGGCCAAACAATGACTTTTAGTGCATCATCAATCTCTTCCTTACTCAATAGAGTCAGACCTTTCTGTTTACAATATAAATCACAAATTGTAATCGCTAAGGCTGCATTTTCTACTTGATAATAACCTCAAAAGAGGAGTTTGATAAATGTGAAGGGGACGTTGCTCTGTCTGTAGTGAGAAGTCCTCACCCATTGTTTCACTTTTTTTCCAGTCAACTTGATAAGCCGATCCGTAGAGATAAAGAGGAGCATTCTTATCCTCTGCAATTCGGCAAATGACTTCTAGCGCTTCTGCTTCAATCTTTCCTGTCACAACTGGTACATTGGGCTTTATAATCCCTGCTTTTTGCTCTGCTATTTCCCCAAGCGTTGACCCTAAAAGTGCAACATGATCCAGGCCAACCGTTGTAATGGCTGTTATATCTGGATGACAAACGTTCGTTGAGTCTAAGAGACCACCCATTCCCACTTCTATAATAGCAAATATCCACCGCTTGATGAGCAAAATAATCATAAGCCAACGCTGTCATAATCTCAAACTCTGTCACACCTTGCAGAGAGTCATTTTGGCTCTGTTGAAAAATAGATCTTGGTAAACCTGCAAAAGATGATTCAAATCTTGAGTTGAAATGGCTTGACCATCGATAGCAATTTGCTCATTATAAGAAGTAATGTAGGTGATGTAAAGGTCCCTACACGCAATCCTCTAACTCGCAAAGCTCTCTAAGTGTGGCAATTGTTGAGCCTTTACCATTTGTACCAGCAATATGAATGATCGAAAGCTTTCTATGGGGATTTCCACGAAGAGCTAACAAGGTGTTCATTCTCTCCAGACCAAAGTTCGGTTGTTCCGTTCGATAATGGGCAATCCAACTTAAATCTGGTTTCTCATTTGTCATTTTCATCTTATTTGTACTGCCTCAAAGTTAAATCTTCTGCTCCTTGAGCTAAGCGAATGGCATCGCCAACTCTGCTGCCATTTTGTGATAAGGAAATATCATGCACCCGTAACATCTCTACCCTTGACTTCGTCTGCAATACTGGTCAGATGGCTAGAAGCAATATCTCGATTTTGATAACCCAAATCTGTCTCTGGATTCACCTCAATACCTGCATCTTCTAAGATATTTACTACGAAACGCTTACGTGAAACTCCAAGAAAAAATTGGAAAAGCCTGCTTGATGAATCTCGTGAAGATGCTGTAGCAAAACCAGATTTTCTCGCTTAGTTAAAGCCAAATCCAATGCCAGGATCCAGCATAATCTGACTACGCTCAATGCCTGCCTCTTTTCGCTTTTTACTAAAGACTTTGTCAAGAAAAGCCCACATCAAGTCTACAATATCTAAGGTAGCAAAAGCGAGCTCAATTCTTCTGCTGAAAAATCATCTTGAAAGCCAAACTTAGGAAAAATCGTTGCGCTCTGTATGATGAGGTTCTAGCCATAACTGGATTAAACATCAGAATAGCGCCAGCAGAAGCTTCTGCTACTACTTTAGCCATTTCCTCATCTCCTAGTAATCCTGTAATATCATTAACAATATCTGCACCAGCCTTTAGAGCAGCTTGAGCGACTGGTGCCTTCCAAGTATCCACCGATATTACAATATCACTTTCTTTTTCGAATCGCTTCAATAACCGGCACTACCCGCTGGATTTCCTCTTCTACTTCAACATAATGGCTACCCGGTCGAGTTGATTCCCCACCAATATCAAGCATGTGGGCACCTTTGAGCAATTAGATGGCGCGCCTGAGCTACAGCTGTTTCAATCGTATTATATCTCCCACCATCCGAAAAAGGAATCTGGCGTAACATTGATAATCCCGCACAGGCCTGTTTTTCCCATCTGGAGTTAGCGATTTTAGATACAATCTATTCTTTGTCATCTCTATTCTCTCATCAAATGTATTTACTTACATTTTTATCACATTTTTCATAGAAAAAGAGAGCAAACCAAGCTTTGAGAAATTTGGTTCGATCTCTTTGTGTTTTTATATTCAAACAAAAAATAGCATAGAGGCATGCTCATTTGATTGCGCCACTTTTTACTACATTAGAAAATAACATGAGAACAACAGCTATTCCATTTCTGTAGCATGTGAGCGAGAATGGACATCTCCAAGCTGATCTGTCTTATAGGCTACATAGGCAAACACAGCTCCCATTCCTCCATAAAGAATAAAACTACTGATGTTCGTCGGACTATGGAAAAATCCAAATAGGATCGCACCTACAACATAGCCCACGACCTGATGTTGAGCAAATAGTTTCTTTGGAATCAACCCACGAAAAATAATCTCTTCCATAATGGGAGCTCCGATAACAATGCTGATAACACTGATAATTTTAGGAATCTGCTGCGTAATTTTCGGTCACCCTTTTCCTGATTTTTGAGGAATAAGAGGTGCGCCTTCCAGCTGCATGACAATCGCTGCTAAAATCCCAATCGCAAAACTCACAAAAATAAGATAACACTAGTAGCTTTAACTGATGAGCCATTAAAGAAAACTAAAATCAAAAAGTAAGCAGATTTTCTTTTTGCAACATACAAAACAAAGAGATGATTAGCCCTGTAAACAGCAATCACGATCAGTGTATTGAGGCAAGGATTGCTTATTATCCATTGGATAAAAATGACTAGAAATGGAACCTGAGTCAAGACAACTGCAAGCCCAATCATAACAATATATTTTAATTTTTCTAAAAAGAATGTCATCCAATCTCCTATCTGTAAAAAAGGGCTATTTTTCTAGCCCTTTATTCTTACTTTTTAAAAACGTTCTACATCAGCGCGCAATCACTTAGCTCTTCGTCTGTTGGGATAACCAAAACTCTGACTTTTTTGCATCTGGTGTTGAGATGTCCCATACTGACCGAAAGACATTTTTTCTGGATCAATATCATCAACCAAAACCAAGAGATCCCATTGATTACTAAATCACGAATCGTCACTGAGTTTTCTCCGATACCTGCTGTAAAGATAATCGCGTCTGCACCATTTAAAAACAGCTGGCACTGACCAATGTATTTTTGAATGCGATCAACAAAAAATATCATTAGCTAATTGCGCTTTTTCATCACCCATCCGCATGGCTTCATGGATATCACGCATGTCGCTCGATTTTTCTGAAACCCCTAATAAACCTGACTCACGATTCAAAATGCGACTGATGTCTTCTGGAGTATTGAAATCATCTGTATACTGCATGAGATAAGGAATAATAGCTGGGTCGATATCACCTGTTCGTGTCCCCATCATCACACCACCAAGGGGAGTGAAGCCCATAGAAGTATCAACAGATAAACCTTTATCAACAGCAGTAATGGATGCTCCATTTCCGATATGACAAGTGATGAGCCTCAATTCTTCAAGTGGTTTTCCTAAAAGTTTTGCAGCTTCTATGAGCGACATACTCATGACTAGTACCATGAGCACCGTACTTTACGTACCTTATTTTCTGTGTAATATTTCGTTGGTAATGGATAGCGATAAGCTTTTTCTGGCATCGTCGTATGGAAGGATGTATCAAAAACAACCACACTTGTAATATCTGGTAGTAACTCTTTGAAAGCACGGATCCCTGCAGCATTTGCTGGGTTATGAAGCGGTGCTAAGAGAGACACTCTTCAACTTTCTGAATGACTCTTCATCCACCAAAGCAGAATCCTTAAAGTACTCACCACCAGCCACGACACGGTGTCCAACACCTGTAATTTCATCGTAAGATGCAATGATGTCAAAGCGCATCAAGTCGTCCAACAAAATTTTTACAGCCTGTGTATGATCTGTAATATCTAGCACTTGTTTTTCTTCACGACCATCAAATTTTACCGTTGAAATAGAATCTTTAAGACCAATCCGCTCAATCAAGCCTTTGGCCAAAACTTTCTCTTCTGGCATCAGGTAGAGCTGCCATTTCAAACTAGAACTTCCTGCATTTATTGCGATTGTTTTAGACATATTTCACCTCGTTTAAGCGTTTTCAGGTTTATTATACCAGAAATTCACTTAATTTTCACTATCTTTACACCATTTTTGAAAAGTTTTGCTAAAGCGTATGATTTCTTCATGGTTCTGTAAATCAGACAAAAGCATAAACAAATGTTTCTCTATCTGTGGCTTGTCGCTTTTGTAAGACAAAGATCGTCTTAGCTTGAGCTACAGAAGCAAAGAGATTTTCAGGCAAAGTAATCATCGCCACTAGTTGGGCTGAATGCTTGAGCCACTCCTTAAATAAATCACTCTGTGGACTTGTTAAAAGATTATTGGGAGCCAAAAAAATCGCATAACCATCAGTCTTTACATACTTTAGCCCCTGCTCTATCAAAAAGATGGTGGGCATAGGTATAGTTCTGTCTGACTAGCTAGCTGGTAACGACTTGCAATCTGGTCATCTGGATAATAACCGATAGGTAAATCACTGATCATCACATCGCTTTCTTTCAAGACTTGCGGACGCACCGCATCTCCTTGAGCAAAATGCGCTTCTGACTTCATTACATCCGCTATACTAGCAGATAAATCTATCAGCAAATCATCGATTTCAATCCCTCAAATAATCAATTTGTTTCTGACTATTATTTAAGAGAGTTTCGCCAGATTTCCCGTTCCGCTACCTAGCTCAAGAACAGTTATTCCAGATGCGTCTATCAATTGATCCATTAGAAATATCAATAAAAACCAATTGAATCTGGGGTGAATTGATGGTTAGTCTGTAAAAGGTTCCGTTTGCGCTGCCTTCATCAATATAAATTGATATTCCGTCGCCACTCTTCCTTACTCAGTTCTAAAGCCTTTAGAGCCTGATTATTTTGCGTAACTCTCTGTCAAATCAGTTTGCCCATCCAGATATATTCCATTCTGCTCAATTAAAGCATCATAAAAATTGGTTGACAAACTATTTTGAATCAGTTGGGTATTCTCCAAAATGAGCGTATAGGCTTCTTCGATCAAAAATTCATGATTTCCTCCGCTCCCTATCTTATCAAAATTTAGTCTCCATCATCCTTACTTCTGACTGGTCCTTTCTTTTTAGCTTTTTACCTTTTGTTTCATCCTCATTTGCCTGGCTTTTTAGCAGCATTTTTATCCTTGTCCTTTATAGAAAAGTTAAAAATCATAAGTCCGATCCTGAAACCCTCACTGCAACTAATAGATTTCCATTCTCTTCTGATAACGGCTTTTCCCTTTGTTAAAATGATAATTCACCACTATCTTTCGTCAGATCATTTTGTGTCAATAGAGCTATAGCATAAGCTGTTTGTCTTTCTTGTAAGAGCATGAAATTGCGCTGATTTGCAGTCTGGCGATTAAGATAAAACTGTAACAATAAGCTAAACACAGCTGCCATTAGTAAAGCATACATCATCACTCCTGCTTTAATTTTCTTTTTCAACACGATAGATGTACTCTTTCTAAGCCGTCTTTAAATTGCAAAACCAAATGAACTATTTTTAGACTCTTGATAAATTTGAGCATCTTTTAAAACCATAGACCATCGGCTGATAGCCACGTCCTGTAGCATCTGTCTTTCTAAAAATCATCGCTTTTAGATTTACCAAAAGCTATTGACTTTCCATCTTGCTTAACATATAACTTATTTTGCTCGACTTTTTCAAAATGACTACGCGATAATTCGACATCTAGCTGGTCTGCAACTAAAAGCCATTCCTTTATCTTGCTTTGTTCTTGATAGCGTATTTCGCTTTCAGCAATAACTTTGTCATAGCTTGGAAATACCAAGAGTCCCCCACTAATAACCATAAGGGCAACAAGTGCTTCTAACAAGGTAAAAGCAGCTATTTTACCGTTTTTCAACGTGAATCAACTCCTCCCTGGTAGAACACTCGGATCTGATCCCTGTTCCTCTTAACCTGAACCTGTATACCATTTAACTGAAGTTGGTCCTGCCCTGTCTGGATGGCCATCTGAGCCACCCGCAGATCTCTTCGTGCAAAATCGCTAGCGTTTCTCTGCGAGAATAAGAAAATTTGATGAAGTAATAAACTAGCAATAATACAGAGAAAACACCTAAAGCCAACAGTGCTTCTAATAAAATCGTTGCCTTAATTTGTTGTTTTTAAATTTCCCATTTCCAATATAAAGCTGATAAGTCACTCGTCCTTCCTGGTTTGAAATTGAATCTTGCTAAGTGAAGAATTCCTCCTACTTTATCAAATTGAATCTGCTCTTCCTCCAATAACTGAACACTTTTTGGAATCTTTTAGCTGAGCATAGCCATTTGAAATTCTCGATTTGAAATTTGTAAGACTAACTTACTCTCTGAGAAGAAGTACTAAGCTTCTGACTTTCTTGATATGTTCAAATTCTAAAAGAATATTTTTGATTGAATTTGCTCAAAAAGAGGCTTTGACAGAGGTTGATCAGCTATCAAGATGAAGCTACTAATCATTAAAACCAAAAAGGCTTTCCAATACCGTAAAAGGCTTTAATTGGCATCTGCCTCGAGTTTCTCTATTGTTTTTCCATAGTAGGCCCTTATAAGAATCTGCTTGCTTTTGACTGATGTTTCCAGCAGCAACTAGTTTACTATTGTTGCTTGCTCTCCTGTATTTTCTAAGCTCATATAACTCTGCTTGGCTCTCACTACTTTGACAACCGCTGCATTTCCAGTATCTGAAACGGCCTCTTTTTGCTTGGTTAGATTAGGGGACAAATAAGAGCATCAAGACACTGATGATCAGAAGGACAATTAACATTTCCACTCAAGGTAAACGCTTTAACGCGTAATTTTTTTAATTTGTTCATAGATGAACCTCCATATTTTGATAAAGGGGCAAAAGCATTGCCGCATACATAAAACAATCATTAATGCCACAAAACAAAGACTAAAGGTTGAATCAAGTTCATAGTTCTATTGGACCTGACTAAAAATTCTCCCAGGTCTTATGGGCATAAATTTCTAATTCACTCCCCAGCTTAGATTTGACTTCCCCATATTCGATGATTAGGGACAATTCCTTTTTGAAAAAAGGATAAGAAGAAATCTTTGTGCGGAATTCTTGACCATTCTGTAAAAGCTAAACTTAAGTCTTGGCCAATTTCTTGAAATAGAGCCGATTTCTGGTTCTGCATGATTTGATTTGACTAAGCTTCCAAGCCTTGTCCAATCATATTTCCCACTCACGTGCGTAATAGGGCTGTTAGATAAATCTTTACAAACGATCCGACAAAAAGGGATGCGAGCCAAAAGTGAATAGATTATAATCCGACGCTTAAAAGGCTGAGCACGTACCGCCGACTAAGCCAATCAGAGTCAAGATGCTTATCAAAAATACCGGCAACTGGCTGATAACCTGAGTCGCAAGATTTTTGACTAGTTAACTGAGGCAAAAGATAATTTCTCAACCCCATCATAATCATCACCAAAAAGCCAAGAAGCATCATAGGGTAGGTCGCTACTTCTATTAATTTCTTTTTGACTTTACTTTACATTATCCAAGTATTCTCGATTTTTCAGCAAAAGCGAGAGATAGGTTACTATGCAACTCCGCCAACGATAATTGAGTTGACACTGCATGTGAAAATCCCATCCCAGCCATAACTCTGAAAATGTCTGGCCACTGCCAAGCTTCCTTGACGCATCTGTTGGACATAGGGCTGATTCTAAAAGAGCGCTTCGCCCTCAAAAAGTCTACACTCTCTGCTAAGTGAAACCACTAGAAAACAAATTATTAAATAGCTCGATAATCTTTTTGCTTAGCAGTTCTAATCTTTTCTGCCTGTGCTTGCTCAGGATGGATATGTCCTGCTGCAAGAAGTTGATCAATCTGCTGATTCCAGTTGGTTGGTTTCGTGCTCTTGGTAGTTGCTGTTGGCAAGTTCATCACACCTCCTCCCCAATCAAGCGCTGGTAACAAATACCTTTTGTAAAACAATCTTTAGCTCTTCCTCGCTACACTAACTCCAACAAGCGCTCATACACACCCGGAATGCTAGCATGAATTGTCGAAAAGACTCTAGCTCCTGTCGGGCTAAGCTCGAACCACAGCCTCGCTGTTTCACTATCTCGAATTTCCCCAATAATCAGCAAGTCTGGGCGGTGGCGCAGGAAAGTTTAATCAGACTCTCATAGGTCAGACCAATCGTTTTCGTTCAGCCGTAGCTGGCTATTTCTTCCTGCTTATATTTCAACAGGATCTTCAATGGACATGACCTGTTGACCCTTAAATTTTAGCTGAGCTAATTGATGCATGAGAGTGGTTTACCACCCCTCACTGGTCCCGAAAAGATAGAGTCCCCTATCTTTAAATTTTCTCTCAATTCAGGAAAGTGTAAACCAAAATCTAGCTCGGTCTCTTCATCGTAAAAGTCGAATAACCAGACTTTCAAAACCACGATAGTCTCCTCACTGTAGATAAGTCGAATTGACGTTTCCTTATCATCATAACGATAATCACAGGAGCCCAGCTGACTACGACGCTTTTCACCCACATTCATCCCAGCTAAAACTTAAAATGGCTGATGACAGCTGCTAATGATCAAATCTCATAGGTTCTGAATAAAACGTCGCTCATCGCCAATGCGCATATACAGCTCCTTAACATCCTTCCTTCGGTACAGTAGATATCTCAGCTCTGCTCTTTCTTTCGCTTGCCGGAACAATCAGCTTGAGCAATTTCTTGAACCATAAATCCTCCCAAAAAGAAATACAAGACACTTTCACGCCTTGCCTAATTACTTATTCGCAAACAATCAAAAAGCCGATAAAAATATCAGCTTTCTTCTATCTCTCATTCGGCAAGTACGGTGCTTTCATACCAGCTTGCTTGAGCATATCCTGGCGAATTTTTACCGTTGGAATCACTTTTCATCCCTAGGAGCAAGATAGATCGATATTGTTGCACATAGTCATCACACTCTTCACACCATCTCATCATCCTCAATCCAAAACCGTCATTAAATCACTCCGGCTCTTATATAGTTTTAAACTCTTCTCAAGCTCCAACCATCTGGTTTTATATGAATTTTAGAGCATCATAATAATTCTCAAAAATTTTGTTCTTGAACAATATTTTTCCCAGCCATCCAAGAACCACCAGGTTCATAGTCCCACATCTCTATTACACAATACATATTTTCTTCCTTTGTACCGTATATTATATAAGAATTCCTTTTGAGATTGAAAAATTATTTTTGCTTTATGATAAATGAAATAAGCATCAACCACTAACTCTCTGTAAATCATTCTATACACTGGTTTTGTATCCAGATTTCTTAGATGTATTTTACTTGATAAAAAGAGGCTGGGACAAAAGTCCTAGCCTCACCGTGCTTGGCTTTGTCACAGGTGAGCGCAGTGGTCGAGTGGTCTCCTCTACCACGCTGATTTGCATCAGCTTTTTACAGCCCCACTCAATCAGGGTGGAGTAGTGGGACGATGAAATCGAAATTTCAACGAATTACAGACCTCTTTCGTCCCACTCTCATCTACTTGTTATTTCGTTACAACCGATTCAGTTGTTTTCAACTCCTTCAGGGTTCACTACAACCTCATCAATGATTTCAACTTCATTGATGGCTTGTGGTTCTAAGTTACGGTAACGAGCCATACCTGTACCAGCTGGAAATAATCTACACGATGATAACATTTTCCTTAAGGCCAAGGAGATGGTCTTTCTGTACACGGATAGCAGCATCCGTCAGGACACGAGTTGTTTCCGGAAGGAAGCTGCAGACAAGAAGCTGTTTGTCTCCAAGGAAGCCTGGTGATTCCCTATGAGGACTGGACGAGCTGTCGCAGGTACACCACCTGGAGATAACCACATCACGGTTAGCATCTGTAAAGTCTGTAATATCCATAAGAGTTCTCATGAGAAGATCTGCATCACCTGGATCCATGAGCACGTACTTTTACGAATCATTTGACGAACCATTACTTCGATGTGTTTGTCGCCGATTTCTACCCTTGGCTACGGTAAACTTTCTGTACCTCAGCAAGCAGGTAAGTTTCAACGGACAAGACATCACGAACAGCTAGCAAATGCTTAGGCTGGATAGAACCTTCGGTCAGCTGCACTACGAGACACTTGGTCACCACTTCAACTTTCACACGAGCTGTAAATGGCAATCCCATACTCGCCTTCGCCAGTTTGTCCCTGGACAAAGACCTTCTTGGTACAGAGTAGAAGCATCTTCTTCGATGGCTGTAACTCACCTTTAACTTCAGTGATGACCGCTTCCCCTTTCGGATTACGGGCTTCGAAGATTTCTTGGACACGAGGAAGACCCTATGTGATATCTGAGCTTGAAGCAACACCACCCGTGTGGAAGGTGACGCATGGTCAACTGTGTACCAGGTTCACTCGATCGATTGAGCAGCGATTGTTCCTGACTAGCTTCACCCACTTCAACTGCATCACCAGTTGCCGTTGATTCCATAACAGTGACGGCAGACACCGTGACGAGTATTACATGTTAGAACACTGCGAATGAGTTGCTCTGTCACGCCAGCATTAACAACTTGACGTGCCATATCCTCTGTTACAAGAACATTAGCAGGAACTAAGACCTTCCAGTCTTAGGATGTTTGATGGATTTCTAGTATAGCGACCTACCAAACGCCTCTTCAAGAGGTTCGATCATTTCCTTTACCATCTGCTGATAGAAGTGATAAGTAGTCCACGATTCAGTTCCACAGTCATCTTCACGGATGATAACGTCTTGAGCCACGTCAACCAAACGACGTGTCAAGTAACCAGAGTCGGCTGTTTTAAGGGCCGTATCCGTCATACCTTTACGAGCACCGTGAGTTGAGAAGAACATTTCGAGTACTGACAAACCTTCACGGAAGTTAGACAAGATTGGCAATTCCACTGATACGTCCATTTGGCGCAGCCATCAAAAAACCACGCATACCAGCAAGTTGTGAGAAGTTTGAGATGTTACCACGTGCTCCGGAATCCACCATCATAACAATTGATTTTCTTTCGGACTTTCATTCAGCCGTTACGTTTTCAAGTTTCTCACGTGCAGCACGCCATTCGTCAGTAACCGCATTGTAGCGTTCATCATCCGTAATCATACCACGGCGGAATTGCTTCGTAATTTGATCGACACGTTGGTGAGATTCTTCGATAATCTCTGCCTTATCTTCTACCAACTGGGATATCCGCAATACCCACTGTCAGACCAGCTACAATGTAGAATGGTGGTAACCTCAAGTCTATTTCAGCGGTCAAGAGCAGATGTTTTTGCTGATACGGAAGTTTGAAGATCTCAGCGATGATATTACCAAGATTTTTCTTCTTTAAATGGAACATTTCATCCCAGTTCTTGGATCGCTTTCTTTGATATCTTTTTCCTGGTTCTAAGAAGTATTTATCTGGAACGCCTTCAGTCAAGTTAGCATTGGTTGGCTCTTGCAGATACGGTAATTCATCAGGCATAATTGCATTAAATAGAATTTTACCGACTGTTGTCATTAAAATCTTATGTTTTTGTGATGCTGTCCATGGTTTTTTGAGACTATCAGTAGCAATACCAACACGAGTATGCAAATGAACGTAGCCATTACGAAGAGCCATAACAGCCTCATCCATATCCTTAAAGACCATTCCTTCACCTCACGCCAGCTTCTTCCATGGTTAGTAATAGTTACCCAAGACCATATCCTGAGACGGCGTTACAACTGGTTTTTCCGTCTTAGGTTCAAGATGTGCTCAGCACCAGCATCAAGATGCGTGCTTCAGCCTGAGCTTCTTCAGATAATGGTACGTGGATAGCCATTTGGTCACCGTCAAAGTCGGCATTGTAGGCTTCACAGACCAATGGGTGCAAGCGCAAAGCTTTACCATCAATCAAAACGGGCTCAAAGGCCTGAATCCCTCAAACGGTGTAGCGTCGGTGCGGTTAAGAAGCACTGGTGTTCCTGATCACTTTCTTCTAAAATATCCCAGATGCGCGCTCATTCCACGCTCTACCAGACGTTTATCGCTCGCTTTGCACGATGTCACGCGCAACGATTTCACGCATGACAAAAAGGTTTTGAAAGAGCTGATCGCTACTTCACGTGGCACACCACATTGGTACATCTTAAGAGTTGGTCCAACTGCGATAACGGGAACGACCCTGAGAAGTCAACCCGTTTACCCAGCAAGTTTTGACGGAAGCGTCCTGTTTCCCTTTGGAGCATGTGGCTCAATGATTTGAGAGGACGGCTACCGTCCAGTAATTGACGACCACGACGACCGTTATCAATCAAAGCATCCACCGCTTCTGAAGCATACGCTTCTCATTTTGAACGATGATACCCGGCGCATTCAACTCGCGCAAGCGAGCCAAACGGTTGTTCCGTTGATAACACGGCGATAGAGATCATTGAGGCCGTAGTTGCAAAACGACCACCATCCAGCTGAACTATCGACGCAAACTGGCGAACAATCTGGCAGGATATTGAGAACCATCCATTCTGGCTTATTGCCAGATTTGTAGAAAGCGTCCAAAACGTTCAGCGACGAACTGCCTTCACACGTTTTTTGGACCAGTTGCAGCCTTAATTCTCTTTAAGAGCCGTAATCAGCTTTTAAGTCCACTTGTTTCAAGAGATCTTGAATGGCCTCAGCCCCCATTTTAGCTACAAACGAGCCTGCACCATACCACGCAAACGCTCACGGTACCACGTTCCGTCATAATAGACTTGTGCTCGTGCTGGTGTATCCTTAGGGATCAATCACCACATAAGTTGCAAAGTAGATGACTTCTTCAAGAGCACGAGGACTCCATGATCCAAAAGTAAGTCCCATACGACTTGGAATTCCTTTAAAGTACCAAATATGTGAGACTGGCGCTTTTCAATTCGATGTGACCCTATACGTTCACGACGAACTTTGGCACGAGTGACTTCAACACCACAGTGGTCACAAATAATCCTCTTGTAACGAATCCGTTTGTACTTTCACCACAGGCAATATTCCCAGTCCTTAGTTGGACCAAAGATCACTCATCAAAAAGTCCTTTCGCGTTCTGGCTCTAATGTACGGTAATTGATTGTTTCAGGTTTTCTTCACTTCTCCATAGACCTCATGAACGGACCTTATTGGGAGAAGTTAGTGATTTGCATACTTTTTAAAACGATTTACATCAACCACTACTTACTACTTTCATTTTCTAGTCGAGTGGAAAGAATTATTCTTCTGTTCCTTCAGCATCGTGTCTGCCTTTAGCTCTGAGCTGCTTTTCTCACGTGCTCAAGGTCATCAACGTGAATCACATCATCACCTTCACCTTCATCTAAGTCACGCACCTCACTTCATTATCATCTTCATCAAGAACGCGCATGTCCAGACTAAGATTGCAATTCTCAACAAGAACGCGGAAGGATTCTGGCACACCTAGTTTTGGAATTGGTTTTCCTTATAATAGCTCATAAGCCTTCAGACGTCCACTGACATCATCTGACTTGTAAGTCAAGATTTCTTGGAGAACACTAGAGCTAACATTACACGCTCTCAAAGCCCAAACCTCCAATCTCACCAAAACGTTGTCCACCAAACTGAGCTACCTCCGAGTGGCTGTTGGGTAACCATTGAGTATGGACTCCACTGAGCGCGCGTGGAGTTTGTCATCAACCATGTGGTGGAGCTGACCGCGTACATGACGTACCGACAGATACACGGCTGTCAAATGGCTCACCGGTACGTCCATCGTAAAGAATGGTCTTAGTATCACTATCCATACCAGCTTCGCGTGCACAGTATCCCAGAGATCTTCGGAGCTTGCTCCATCAGTACTGGTGTTGTAATATGGATGCCCAAGTTACGTGCTGCCATACCAAGGTGAAGCTCCATAACCCGACCAATGTTCATACGAGATGGTACCCCGAGTGTTCAACATGATATCAACTGGTGTTCCATCTGGCAAGTAAGGCATGTCTCTCCACAGGAACGATACGGGATACAACCCTTGTTGTTTCCGTGACGACCGGCCATCTTATCTCCGACCTTTATCTTACGTGAGCAATGTAGACACGAACCAGCTATTATTAACACCAGATTGCAAACTCATCGCCATTTGCACGGGTAAAGATCTTCACATCACGAGAACCACATCGGCAACACGTGCACGCGCAGAGAAGTATCACGGACTTTCACGACTTGTTGTCACCAAAGATGGCATGAAGCAGGCGCTGCCTTCAGCAGAAAGGTTCTTTTCACCCTCTTCGGAGCGATCTCTCCCGACCAGGATGTCGCCTTCTTTTGGACTTCCGCCCGATACGGATACTGTACCCATTTCATCCAGATTGCGCAGGGCATCTCCCCTACGCTTGGAATTTCACGGGTACTCTTCTTCGGGCCAAGCTTGGTGTCACGCGTTTCTGATTCGTATTCTTCCGCGAACAGAGGTGTAGACATCGTCTTTGACCAGACGCTCACTCATGATAACCGCATCTCGAAGTTATAACCTTCCCCATGTCATATAGGCAACGATTGGGTTTTGTCCCAGCCATTTCCTCCATTTTGCATAGAAGGTCCGTCACAGCGATAAAAGTCGCCTCGACAACATCGCCAACTCCTTTACAAGGGTGCGTTGGTAGAGCAGTTCCTGAGTTAGAACGGCGGGAATTTTTGAATTTGGTATACATCAAGAGAACCATCTTCACGGCGGACTTCAACCTGTCTCGCATCTGCACAGGGTAACCTACCATCATGCTGGGCAATGACCGCCGCTCCAGAGTCGTGGGCAGCTTGTACTCCATACCAGTCCCGACATACGGTGCTTTTGGATCAATCAAGGTACAGCCTGGCGTTGCATGTTGGCACCCATGCGAGGGCACGGTTGAGTCGTCATTTTCAAGAAAGGAATACATGCTGTCGCTACAGCAACTACCCGCTTAGCGATACATCCATAGTCTCACTTGGTCTGATGGGAATTCTGGCTATTACCCTTGGTGACGTCCTACAACGATAGGTTCCTGCAAAACCACCATTTTCATTGAGTTAGAATTGGCCTGCGCTACAATAAACTCATCTTCCTCATCAGCTGTCAACCAAACGATTTCGTTGGTTACCACGCGAAGCTTTCACGGTCTCACCTTACGGTAAGGCAAGTTTGAATAAACCCATATTGTTAAGGTGTCCATAAGAAGACAGATGGTTGATCAAACCGATGTTTGGTCCCTTCAGGCGTTTCAATCGGACACATATGGCCATAAGTGAGTATAGGCGCACGTCCCGGCACTTCATAAACCAGCGCGCGTCACGGGTCAAACCACCAGGTCCTAGCAGACAGACTGGCGCTTGTGAGAAAGTTCAGACAGCGGATTGTGTTGGTCCATGAACTGTGACAACTGTGAAGAACCAGCAATTCTTTTATAATAGCTGCAGTCACTGGACGGATGTTGATGATTTGCTGAGTTAGTACTTCGTTATCTTGTACACCCATCCGTTCGCGAACATTACGCTCCACTCGAGAAAGTCCGAGAGCGAACAGTTAGCCGGCCAAAACGCTCACCAACAGCACGAATACGACGGTTACCCAAGCGGTCAATATCATCTTGCCACTGGCCGACACCTTTCAGCCGTTGCGAAAGTAGCCATCAATCAGCCAAGATGTCAGCTGCGTTACAGTCCGAACTTTTGTCAGAAGGACTGCATCACCACAATAGCCGCACACACGGTCCGGATCCGTCGGAGCCACCACCTTGAACTCCTGCAATTTGCTGGTAGCTCTGTCAAAGACAGCGAACGTGTCTGAATATAAGTGATTTTGTTCAAACCATTGTCCAGCCGCTCTGCAAATGCTGCCAATGGCCACCGCGGGTCATAACCGGTAACCAGCCTCAACCAAGATTTCTCCCGTTTCAGCGTCAACAAGTGGCTCAGCAATGGCTCTGATTTTAGCAGCGTGTCTCTGATATTGAGCTTTTATTAATCTTGTAACGTCCAACCGCTGCCAAGTCGCACGATGTGCGGATCAAGAAACGCGCTACCAAAAGAGAGCGAGAGCTTTGCATGTCTCAGGGCTCACCCGGACGAAGCATGCTCATAAATCTCTTTCAGAGCTTCATCCGCACGAGAGTCCATAGGATTTTTATGAATATCTTTTCACGTATTGCGTACCAAGTCGCTATATCGCCAAAATGTCAAAAATCCCCATCATCACCTGGAGAAACCAAGCGCACGAACTAAAGTCGTAAACGGAATTTTACGAGTCCGGTTCGGTCACGAGTGTAGGCGATGTCTTTCGAGTCTGTTTCAGCTTCCTAGCCAAGCTCCACGGTTAGGGAATACAGTTGAAACGTAGCCGGACTTTACATATCTATCAACTTTATCGTTAAAATAGACACCAGGAGAGCGCACCAATTGAGATGCGATATATCACGCTCACCACCGTTGATGATGAAAGTCTCATTTCAGTCATGATTGGGAAAATCACCAAAGAAGACTTCCTGAGTCTTGATTTCACCAGTTTCCTTGTTAATCAGACGGAAGGTTACAAAGATCGGTGCTGAATAGCTGTGCGTGAATGCGCGCTTCTTCCAGCGTATATTTTTGGTTCACGGATTTCATATCCTACAAATTCCAATTCCATGGTATCCGTAGTTTTGAAATAGGGAGTACATCTTCAAAGACTTCCTTCAGACCATGATCCAAAATCTTTAAAAGAATCTGTTTGAATCTCAATCAGGTTAGGTAAATCAAGAACTTCCTTAATTCTTGAGAAGCTACGACGGGTACGATGTTTCCCGTATTGAACGTCATGTCCTGCCAAGTTTTTACTCCTTTATGATAAGATACTAAGGGACGATTCGACTTGTCGAAACTTTCTATAGGGAAAACGAAAGTCTACTGTGCCTTATAAACACAGAAACTCATCGCTTCTCTAAGAAATTAGTCTGAGTTCAAGTGACCAAGATACTCTGGCCGTAAAAAGCGAGGTAAAAATAGGAAATGAGCAAAGTATTCAATGAACACTAGACGATCTAATTCTTACAAAGCTTTGGCAGAGTTCAATTAAGACGGAGAGGCACAAAATCGAAAAATAGAAAAAGCAATGCAATATTTAATAAATGCAAAAGCAATTTTTATCTTTTTCGAGTTTTGGCTCAAGTGTTTATTCCATACCTCTAAGAGGGTATCTCATTTCACAGCACTGTAAAACAGCTACAATTAGTCCTTTTGCGAGCAAATTTTCAGAATTATTAAAATTGATTACAAAAACAATTTTTCTAAAATAAACAGAGCAGCTAAATCGACTTATGAAAGTTTGATTTAACTGTTGTTAGCTTGGACAATATTTCAAAAACAACGACAAATCATTAATATTATTTTACCCCATTTCGCTTAAAAATGCAAGGTTATCGGCGTTATGAAAGCCTTTTTATTTTAATTTGTTCGGCTTTGGCTAGAATTTTATCCTTAGAAGAATCCTCTTGATTTTTATTAGAGTCCTTTTCTTCTTTTTCATTTTCTTTTCGTTGGACTTTTCTTTGTCTTTTGTCTTTCTTCTCAGTTTCTTGGCTGCCGATCATCGAAGCCCAGGCCCGCTGTAAATCTCCATCTGTACCACCGATAGCAAAACGATAAGAAAGTGCTGGAGTCCATTTTTAGCCCAGTATCTTTTCACGTCGGACCTGAACTGTCACGTCACGACCATTTACATTGACACGTCCGCCCTTGGTTCCTGTAGCTTTCAAGACATCCGAACCAATCACGCTTTGATCTAGATTAAAACGATCTCCAATACCAAAATATTTGGATCAGCTTGGTGGATAGCATTCTACAAAGATTTGCCATATAACCAGCATTATATATATCCTGTTAATGCAGCCATTGAGGTATTATCATCATGACCAATCCATCCGCCCAAAGTCACTTTTGGAGTAGAGAGCATCAGCCACATATCCCCATTAACATTGGTTGTACCTGTTTTCCCGATCCAGTCAGCACTTTAACAAGTCACCATTGACTTGTGACAAACGTGACTTGAAGGTTGTAGTTGTTCCAGGTCCAAAACTCCTCTCTATTAAACTCGCATAATCGTGTGCTGACGCAGGACTATGAAACTTGTACAGGCTCTGCTTTATGCTCATGGACAACCTGACCTAAGCGATTCGTGATTTTTCAATCACATAGCGCTCCTGATAAGGCCCGTTATTAGCTAATGTCTGGAAGCCATTGGTATGCTGAGCGACTGATACTTCAATCCCTCCTCCCAATGGTAGACTTTCAACCGTGTAGTCTGAGATAGAATACCCCATTTTATCCATGTAGCCCTTGACATTGACACCTTTTTCGCGCAATAGCTTATAAGTCCAGTAAGCCGGAATATTCCATGACGCATTCAACGCTTCAGGTAGATCGATCATAGCAGTTCCACGACTATCAGCATGCATAATTGATCACCACTTGAGAAGTTTGTTGGATAATTAGACAATATGCTCGCACTCATTAATCGTGATCATTGCTATATTCCGCGCTAAAAATAGGCTTTAATCGTCGAACCTGGAGAACGCTCTGTATCAACAGCTACGGTTTATTTTTGATTCTCTGCATAATTTCGACCACCGATAAATCCTAAAACCGCTCCTGTCTGATTATTAAGCAAGACATTCCCTACTTGCACCTGCCCAGTGCCATCATCTAGGATCTCACCGTAAGTTGCGACCGCATTCTGCATCGCATCGTGAACAGCCTTATTGATCGTTGTTGTGATTGTATAGCCACCTTCACTTAATTCTCGCCAATCCTTATAAGATTTAACAGTCGCCGTATTTTTCAAGTCTGCTGAGAACATTATCTCGTTTTGATAAGATAATTACATGGCTTTCTCGGCTTCAGACATAGCTGTATAGTAAAGGTAACCACGCGAAACTCGCTCAACAGTACCAGAAGGCAAGAAATCTTTTGTCAAATCATAGTCTTTATATAAATTGTACTCATCCTGGCTCAAAGCACCCGTACGATACATATTATAGAGAACATCTTTGGCCCTATTAAGTCCATATGCCATATTTTCCGGTGTCTTAAGACTACCATTTGAGGCATAGGGAGAATATACAATCGGACTTTGCGGCAAGCCTGCTATGAATGCTGCCTGTGGAATCGTCAATTGACTTGCACTAACTCCAAAAATTCCTTGAGCTGCTTCTTCCACACCTGCAATATTTTTGTCCCTTATTATTTCTACCAAAAGGTGACACATTTAGGTAAGTCGTAAGAATTTCATCCTTGGACATATAACGCTCTAAAGCTAGAGCATCAACAATCTCCGTAGCTTTACGTGTAAAGGTTGGTGCATCTCCGACAACCTGTTGCTTGATAATTTGCTGTGTAATTGTCGACCCACCGCTGGCAGATCCAATCCCTACCACAGATCCTAAAGTAGCTCGCAAGACTGCTTTAGGCACGACCCCATTATGTGTCATGAATTCTCATCCTCAGTAGCGATAACAGCTTTTTGACATTCTCAGAAATAGCAGAACTGTCAACCGTCACCGTATCAAATCACTATCTATGGATGAAATCACACTACTGTCCGAATAGGTCAACTTTGATACAGCTGATATATTTTGCACCTGACGAATCAAAGCATCCTTTTCAGGTACGGAGACCTTATTAAATAGATTAAGTGCATAACCCGTCGCAATACCAGCCCCAAATAATCCTCCTAAAAAGAAAGACAAAAAGGGCATTTGACAACAGCTTGATGCTACGCAAAAGTAATCGCACCAACATCGGCAGGAGACAACGGTTCTCCCTCTTTTTGTGTTATGTGAGTTTCACTTATTCTACTTAACAAAGTACGAAACTTTTTATTGACTTGTTTCAACATATTCATCCTCGTAATGCTTATTATATCAAAATCTTTGTACTTGTGACAACAAAGAGATCCAATCGCTATTTTTGTGAAACTTTTTCTCAATGCTTTTTATTACACTCTTTTCATGGTTTATGGTAAAATGAAGAATACATTTAAAACTAAAAAGGAGAGACAGACATGCACATTTTGATGAGCTAAAAAGAACGTGGGTTGATTTTTCAAACAACTGACGAAGAAGCCTTACGACACGCACTAGAAGAAGGTCAGGTCTCTCATTATACTGGAGATGATCCGACAGCTGACAGCCTGCATCTTGACACCTTGTGGCTATCTTTGACTAGCCGTCGATTACAGCTATCTGGACACAAACCTTATGCTCGTTGGCGGTGCTACTGGGCTCATTATGATCCCTCTTTTAAAGATGCTGAGCGTAGTTTTGCAGACAAAAGAGACAGTTGAAGGTTGGCAAAAGTATTCAAGGACAGCTCTGGATTGCTTGACTTTGAAAGTGGTCAAAATAAAGCAGAAATGGTCAACAATTATGACTGGTTCTCAGATATTAGTTTCATTGACTTTCTCCGTGATGTTGGAAAATACTTTACAGTCAACTATATGATGAGCAAAGAGTCCGTCACGGGATCGAAACAGGTATTTCTATACAGAATTTGTATGTACCAAATCATGCAAGGCTATGACTTTTTCATCTTAAATCAAAAACATGGTGTGACTTTGCAAATCGGAGGTTCTGATCAGTGGGGAAATATGACTGCGGGAACAGAATTACTTCGTCGTAAAGCTGATAAAACAGGACATGTTATCACTGTCCCCCTCATCACTGACGCAACCGGTAAAAAATTTGGCAAAGTCAGAAGGAAATGCCGTTTGGCTTAATGCCGACAAAACAAGTCCTTACGAAAATGTACCAATTCTGGATGAATGTCATGGATGACGATGCAGTTCGATTCTTGAAGATTTTCACTTTCCTAAGCTTTAGATGAAATTGAGACAATTCGTCAACAATTTTGAAGCTGCTCCGCATGAACGACTCGCCCAAAAATCCCTAGCACGTGAGGGTCGTATCCTTGGTGCATGGTGAAAAAGCCTACCAAGAAGCACTAAACATCACTGAACAACTCTTTGCTGGTAATATTAAAAATTTATCTGTGAAAGAATTAAAACAAGGACTTCGTGGTGTGCCTAATTATCAAGTCAAAGAAGAAGACAGCCTCAACATTGTGGATTTATTAGTCGTTGCAGGCGTTGTAAATTCTAAACGCCAAGCACGTGAAGACGTCCAAAACGGCGCCATCTACTTAAATGGCGATCGTATTCAAGATTTAGACTACACGCTAAGCGATACCGATAAAGTTAGAAAACGAGTTAACTGTCATCCGACGTGGTAAGAAGAAATCACTTTGTATTAACGTATTAAACCCAAAGAAACCTGATGATGAATAGGTTTCCTTTTCCATATCAAACAATCATAAGCAGGATTTACATGAAACCAAAACTTGTTCGCTTTGCTACAGCCACTGCCTTTGCATGCCCTCTCTGTAAAGAATCACTCACCTTACATGAAAATTGCTTTAAATGTGATCATCGTCATTCTTTTTGATTTGGCGAAATTTGGCTATATAACCTAGCTCCTCAAATCAAACAATCTAAAAGAATACGATAAAGATAACTTTATCTATCGCTTAAAAATATTTTAGAATCTGGCTTTTTATCAACATATTTTGCAAGAAATAGAATATATTTTTACAAGATCTCACCAGATAAGCATATCATTTTGGATGCAGGATGTGGCGAGGGTTACTAGCAGAAAAATTACAAAACATTTTTCCCTACTAAAAAGCTACTATGCTTTCGACATTTCAAAAGACTCTATACTGCTAGCTAGCAAAAATGAGTACCAGATCACGCCATCAAATGGTTTGTTGATGACTTGGCTAATCTCCCATTAAAAATCACAGTATTGATCTAATTTTAGATATCTTTTCTCCCGCAAATTACCAAGAATTTCAACGAGTTCTAACTGATAACGGATTGTTGATAAAGGTAATCCCAACCAAACACCATCTCAAGAAATCCGCAATAAAGTTGCCAAGCAACTCACAAATCAAGATTATTCCAACCAAGAAATATTAAAAGCATTTTGAAAAAATATTTTGATATCCTTGAACAAAGAGAAGTTTGCGCAGCAACCTATTCTATTAATAGAGGACCAAAAGAGGCCCTCATTCGCTTGACTCCTCTTCTCTTTCATATTAGACACCAGGCTATCGATTGGTCTGACTTAAAAGAAATTACTATTTCGGCAACTATATTAGTTGGAAAAGCAAAAAAGTAGAACGAGCCAAATAATCACTTTGTACCTTCCTACTTCCAAAACTAAGTATTCTGTATGTATAAATCATTTTGAGGCTGGAACATGTTTGTCCCAGCCTCTTTTTCATATTTAAATCTGATTATTTAAGACGATAATAAAAACTACCTTGCTCTCCAAACGATTGGATTCCAACTCCTGTCCAGAGACGATCACGATTCCTATCTGATGTATCTTTAAAGCTTTCAGTATCTGTCAACTTAACACCACTTGGAATAAATTCTAGTAAAAAACCACCAGTCTCTCCACCATAAACACCGCCAGAAGCAGTCCCATAATCTGTCAGAGATGCTCCGCCAAATTCATAGGTAGTAGAAACCAAACCTTTTTCATCAAAAGGTAAGTTGCTCTCCCTTTGTCATTTTGCCATGTTCCCTTAACTTTGAAAAATTGCCATTAGTCAATTCTGTGATATTCATCTTTGTCTCAAGTGTCTGATTAGAAATACTAGAACTTTCAGAGGTTTTACTAGATTCTGAACTCACCGAACTAGTTGAAGCTAACAACTTGACTAGAAGTAGAAGAGCTTTCCTGTGTTTCCCTTTTGTGGAACAGCTAGACAATACCAAACTGCTACCTCCAAATGCTAAGAACAATAAACGTCAATGAAATTATACGTCTCTTCATGTTTTTCCTCCAAGAATCAAGCTCGAATTTCCAAGCTCTCTTTCGTTTTTGCTATAGACTTTATTGTATCTTTTTCTATCTTTTTAGCAACTAAGTTTTCACTGAGAAACACGATAATAGGCTGATGCTGCAACATCTCCAGGCAAACTTTGTCCTGCAAAAATACGGTCTTGATTAGTATCAGAAGTATCGCCTTCCGGTGCGATGGTATTCCCCTTCATTACAAACCATATAGCATAGCCCGTATAACCTGATTGGACATTAACTATCAAATTACCTGCAACATCATAATTAAAAAGAAGTGATATTGTCAGTATCGTTTACCAGGCCTTTTTCATTGAAAATAATTTTTCGCCTGCCGCATTTTTGCCAGACTCCTTTTACACTGCTATAATCTCCATGCGTCATAGCATTGAAATCAAAACTTGTTGATCGTGTTTTAGTTTGCTCTTTTCCCTCAGCTTGATCGCTAGGTTTTCCAGTTTCAGTTGCATTATCATCATGATGTCGAAACAGTCTCCTTGCCTTGTCGTAGTAGTACTTGAATCCTGCTTTGATGAACTTTTCGTAGAGACGCAGAGGAGGCCTGTGAAGATTTTGAAATAGTTTTATGATTCATGGAGCAGATAGTTTGAAATAAACAATCACACTAATTCCTAATGATAAATAATAGACTAACAATGCCTAAAAAGCCACTTTCTTGTTCATACCAATTCTCCTCAGCTCTTATTTCCACTTTCAATTGTAATAAAATTGTAACATATAAGTCAATATATTTTACAAAAATATTACAAAAACGTCAGATAATCGATTTGAGTTTCACTAAGTATTATTATTGAACAGCTAAAACCTTTATAAATCGTTTTAGCTAAAGCTGCTTCATAATCAGATACATCATAAAGTCATCCGTTGTCACTTGGGCTGTCTGCTTTCTCTAAGCTCCACTGCCACATCTGACACCCCTCCATAGACAGGAAATGCTGGGTGACGTGTTTGACACAGTTTTGACAAGATAAGTTTTCCTAATTGGACCGTTTGTTTCATAGATTTATTCCTCCGTATATTTAGTTCATTTTAAAGCGTCCTAGACGCAGAGCATTGACGACAACTGACACTGAGCTCAAGCTCATGGCCCAGACCAGCCAGCATCGGATTGAGCAAGGGACCGCCGAAAAAGATGCAGCAGGCCCATAGCAATCGGGATGCCTAGTGTATTGTAGGCAAAGGCCCAGAGAAAAAGATTTTTCCTGATATTGCGAATGGTCGCCACTGAGCTTTGAGAGCCTTGACTACATCCTGCAAAATCACTATGCATGAGCACTACATCTCGCTGATCCTCGATAGCTCACATCGGCACCTGATCCGATGGCAATTCCACATCTGCTTGGACCAGAGCCGGTGTCATTGATACCGTCTCCGACCATGGCCAGTCCCAGCTTCCTGCAAGTCCTTGATAGCAGTGGCCTTACCATCTGGCAATACACCTGCGATGACTTTTGGATCCAGCTTTTCTGGGCATAGCTGTCGCTGTTTTCACGATCCCCTGTCAGCTGACGATAACTTCTAGCCCCATAGACTGGAGCTCCTGCACCGCCTTCAGACCGCTAGACTTCATCTCATCACCGCTACGAATACCCGCCAGCTGTCCATCTATTGCGACAAACATGGCTGTTTTTCGCTTCCCGATAGATTCTAATAACTGTTCTTGAAAGGCACTCGCTGTCAATGTGCTTTTTCTTTCATCAAGTCTCATTTCCCACCAGAGCCGTCTGTCCTCAACCTGAGCTGACAAGCCTCGGCCAACAATGGCCCCCAAAATGACTGACAGGCAGCAAAGCCAAGCCCTCCTCTTCAGCTGCTTCCAAGATAGCCTCGAGCCAAAGGATGCTGCTGAATGCTGCTCAGCGCTAGCTATTAGCTGCAACAAGTCAGACCGGTTCAAATCACCCAAGGGCAGCAGATCTGTCAGACCAGGCTTACCAACTGCAATAGTCCCCGTCTTATCAAGAACAATAGTATCCAGCTGATAAGTCGCTTCCAAAGCTTGACCAGACTTAACTCAGAATGCCATTTTCAGCCCCTTTGCCAGTCCCAACCATAATGGCTGTCGGAGTAGCTAATCCCAGCGCATGCAAGGGCAGGCAATGACCAGAACTGCGATAAAAGATTGACAGAGAAAAGCCAAGGCTCTCACCAGCTAGAACATACCAGCCAAGAGCGGACAAAGTAGCCAAGCTCAGCACGATTGGGACAAAATAAAGGAAATCTTATCGGCCAAAGCCGCTATTGGTGCCTTAGACCCTGCGCTTTCCTCCACCAATCTAACAATCTGGGCTAAGGTCGTATCTGAACCCACCTAGTTGCTTGGTAGTCAATACTACCATTTTGATTGATTGTTGCACTGGTAATGGTATCGCCGACCTTCTTTCAATCGGGACACTTTCACCAGTCATCGCGGGACTCATCCACAAAGGTCTGCCCTCCGTCACAAGGCCGTCTACCGGCATACGCTCCCCTGGCTTGATACGGATACGTCCCCAACTCCGGATATCCTCCGTATCAATGGTCACAGCTTCACCATAACGAATCACTGTCGCCTGATTAGGCACCAGCTCAAGCAGAGACTGAATTGCCTGAGACGTTCTCCCTTTTAGCTGAACTTTCCAGATATTTCCCCAGAAGAACCAAGGCACAATCACTGCAAACCGACTCAAAATAGAGCTGATGAACAAAGGCATGATAGCCTCAGAAAAACCTGACTGACCGAGTAGAGGTCTGGAAAATGCTGCGCTGGTCCCCACCGCAATCAAACTATCCATATTAGGATGTTGCTTGATAAGATTGCGAAATCCTCTCTGATAGAAGCCGCGCCCAATCCACACAGCAGGCAGAGTCAAAAAGAAGTTGTGACAGAACGAAGACCAAGGATGCGTCCATATGGTCCAAAAAGCTAGGTAGAGGAAGACCGACCATACTGCCCATAGAGATATAAAGCAAGGGCAGAGCTGTAACCAAAAGAATTAGTAATTCTTGCTTCTTTTCCTGCTAATTCCTGAGCTTTCATCGCAGCCTCTTTCATTCACGATCGGGACGGTCGGTCTTTTCCTTTTCTTCCGCCTGATAACCAGCCTCGGCTACCGCATCCAGCACTTGCTGACTGTCAAATCCCTCCTTAGGAACCAAACTGAGACGTTCTGTTGCCAGGTTAACATTCCACATCTTCGACAGTCTCTAAATCTTTGACCGCCATCTCCACCGTCATGGCACAAGCCGCACAGGGTCATACCTGAAAGCTTGTATTCTCCATCATAATCTCCTCATCCGCGACCACAACGACACTGTCGCTTGTGAGCAGTGACATTCAATTTCTAGCGGGGCAGAAACTCTTTTTATCAATGGCCTGACTAAGCAACTGCAAATCTCCCTGGCTGAACTGGCTTCTCTCAACCATCGAAATCAACAGTTCTCCATGCTTAGTGTTACAGATATTGTCAGAGAGCCTGTCAAAAGTACTTTCCAAATGATCCTCTTCTAAAAATCCTCGCATCATAGTAAAACTTGCCCTCTATTTTTCCATAGCGATAAATTCTTTGGTTTTGAGTCGATTCAACAGTGTTTCTGATCGTAGCAGGCTTCCACGAGAAGTCTGCTTCCAAACGCGCCACAATCTCTGTACTTCGGCTATGTGGATAAGCCCACAACACACGCATGACTCTGCCATTCAGCCTGACTAATATTTTGCTGTTCCATTGTTTTAACACTTCCTGTTATTTACATCTGTAATTCAATACTTTATTAGTTTACATTTGTAATCGTAATTTGTCAAGTATTTTTATCGCTACTTTTCAAAACGTAAAAAGAAGGCGGGATAATCCCGTCTTCTCAAGTTTATTCATATTAGTGCGCCAACATTTCTTGGGCAATTTCTGACCTGTCAACTTACTTCGGATAGTAGGTCGGCCAATTTTCTAACTCATTAAAGAGTGCTTCCTGGCTCTCACCACCATAGAAAATATGGAAATGAGCTGCCTTAGTCGGTGCAATATTATGATCACTAAACTGAACATACTTGTACTGGCCTGCATCTGCGTCTGTCGCTTCAAACATAAATCGTACTCCACGATTTCCCTTAGAGTAAGTCAGAGTGTGCTTACCAACGTATTTATACGAATACTTCTTGGATTTTCCATTTACAACAAATTCCATTGTTTTGTCTGTGATATTGATATTGGATACATCTGTCTTGTAGCCTTTATCATAGTAGTCCTTGTATTCAGCAGCTGTCATTTTTCCAGTCAGCTTCGCTTTATAGTCAAAGACTTGGTCCAAGGTACCGTCCTTCAGATAAGGATAGACAGACTGCCACTTGCCTGCATAGTCAGACAAGGTCCGATCCTTGACGGCACTGTCTTCAAAGTAGCCATTTTGAACAGTCTTAGTATCTTCTTCTTTCTCAGCCGCAATCTCTGCCCTCTTGGTCCGTCGTTTTTCTTAAGAGCCTTTTAGATTAGCCTGCATGATCGAAATATAGTCCGCCCCATCCTTGGTCTGCTCTTCAGTCAAGCTTTCCAGTGGATTCAAGACATCAAGCTCTACCCCTGTTTCCTTAGCCAAAGTGGAAGCCAATGCCTGGAAGCATTCTCTTCAAAAGTAGATATACTTGATTTTATTTTTCTTGATATACTCGGTCAATTCAGCTAGGCGTGAAGCCGATGGCTCACTGTCTGGTGAAAGTCCAGAAATTGGCACCTGCTTCAAGCCATAGTCCAATGCTAGATAGTTAAAGGCTGCGTGTTGAGTAACAGTTCTTTTGCTTCGCGTTAGCTAAACCAGCTTCATATTCTTTGTCCAAAGCTTCCAGCTTCTAATATAGTTGTAGCATTTTTCTCAAAAGCAGCTTTTCTTTTCAGGATAAGCTTTGCTCAAGCTATCTCGGATATGTTCAACCATTTGAATGGCCCGCTTTGGAGACAACCAAACATGGGGATCGTAGGCATGATGATGTCCTTCTTCACCATGGTCATGGTCTTCTTCCTCTTCTCCTCCAGGAAGTAAGAGCATCTTTCCAGTCGCCTTGATTACTGTTTCCTTCTTATTCTTCAATGTCTTGAGCAAAATCTGGGACCCAAGTCTCCATATTTTCATTTTCATAGACAAAAGGCATCCGCGTCCTGAATCGTCGCAACTGCCTTTGCAGAAGGTTCATAATCATGTGGCTCTGTTCCAGCACCAATTAGAAGTTCAACATTGGCTTCATCACCAGCCACCTGCTTGGTAAACTCATAAACGGGATAAAAAGTCGTGACAATATTGAGCTTGCCATCTGTTTTTTTCTGATTAGAACAAGCGACTAAGAAAAATACTCAGTATACCTGCTAATAGTAAGCTAATTTTCTTCATTTTTTTCTCCTATTTCACAAATTTTTTGATCAAATTGACCACTAAAAACAGACTAACGAAAATAATTGTAATACTAGCGCTTGCCGGCGTCTCTGCATAGTAAGAAATATAAAGTCCAGCAAGCATACCAAAGAAGCCAATGGCATTTGCCAGCAAAATAACCGATTTGAAGTTTTTCCCAATCCGCAGAGCAATACTGGCCGGCAAGACCATAATGGTCGAAACCAGCAAAGCTCCCGCAGCCGGAATCATAAGAGCGATCGCAACACCCGTCACGATATTAAAGAGAATAGACATGGTCCGCACTGGTAACCCATCCACAAATGCCGTATCCTCATCAAAGGTCAAGATGTACATGGGGCGAATGAAGAGGAAGGTCAAGACAAGCACCACAGCGGCAATAACAAAAAGAGAAATCACCTGCTCCGTACTAATCGTCACAATGGAGCCAAATAGATACTGGTCCAGACTCATCGAGCTAGAACTCTTGCCCTTACTCATAACAATCAAGGAAATAGCTAAGCCAGTGGACATGAGAATGGCCGTCCCGATTTCCATAAAATTCTTATAAATAGTCCGCAAGTACTCTAAAAAGACTGCCGCTATAACGACCACAATCACCGTTGTGAGAGTCGGCGACAAAGCCCAGAACCAATCCAAAAGCAACACCTGCCAATGAAACGTGACTGAGCGTGTCACTCATAAGGCTCTGTCGACGTAAAAATTAAGAAGGTCCCTAATACTGGAGAGAACAGACTCATGGCGATAACGGCCAAAAAGGCCCGTTGCATAAAAATCATAAGAAAATAGATTAAGCATGGCTCACCTCCTGTCCATTGTCGCTTTCATGTACATTGAAACAGCGCCAAGGTGAATCCTGATTCCGAACCAAATGAATATTACGGTCAGCATACTTTTGACTCTTCTGGATCATGCGTAATCATCAGAACTGCTTTTTCCATGCTTATGAGCACTATGGTGCATGAGTTTGTAAAACTCATCTTTACTGCCTGCATCCATCCCTGTTGTCGGCTCATCTAGGACAAAAATATCCGGATCCGAAGCAAACATCCGAGCAATCACAGCTCTCTGCTTTTGCCCGCCAGAAGAGAACCAATCCGCTTGTCCCGATGTTCCCACATCCCTGCAGATTCAAGACTTACCTTGATGTGTTCCTCATCGTGCTCATTCAAACGACGAAACCAGCCTTTACGCGGATAACGACCTGATTTGACAAACTCATATACCGTACTAGGAAAACCTGCATTAAAACTAGCAATCTGCTGAGGTAGATAAGCAATCCGCAGCTTCTTTTTCCCTTGAGTATTTGTCTTAGAAATCTTAACCTCTCCATTCTTAGGTCGTAAAATTCCCAAACTAGCCTTGATAAGTGTCGTCTTAGCAGCGCCATTCTCCCCGTCAGCGTAACAAACTCTCCACTATCCAAAAATAATGAATATGCTCCAAAACAGGTTCTTTATCATAGTAGAAAGATAAATTTTCCACTGTTATATATCTCATTTCCCAATTTCTCCCTACTAAGGCCTCCAAAAATTTTTCAATCGCTTGCTGTTCATCTTGAGAAAAATCTATCCAATAAACTTTGATAAGTTTCCAAGGTATGAGCATGGTGATGCTCATGTTCATCAGCAATTGGCTGTGCTAATTCAGTTAAGCGATAAAAAGTTACTCTAGCATCCTTCTTATCTTTTAAAAAGTCTCTAACATTCCTTGATTGATTAATGACTTAACAGCCTTCGTCACAGCGGCCTGACTTACATTCAATTTTTAGCTAAATCAGAGTTGGTCAACATCTCCTCAGCTAACAACATCAAAATATGCTCTTGCGTATTGGTTAAAGCAACATTACTAGTGCATGAACCAACGAGAATCTCATGTTGATTCTCAGCCTTCAAAAATAATCTCATTTAAAAAGAATCAATTTTATAAGCTAACTGTGACATGATTTCCTCCTCTTTTTACTTAACCAGTTAATGTTTCACTGGTTAATTATAACACAATTAGAAGCAAATGAAAAAGTTCAAACTAGAATCAAAAATTAATACAAACTAAATCATTTACTTTTAAAATCAACAAAGTAAGCACTATAAAGCTCAACCAAATTTGAACAATACCGACAGCGATGTCACATCGGAACTGTCCGTGAGGATACTGGATTTTGAGTCCTATTCTTGCTAAGTAGCACCATGTTGATTTAATAGACTTCAGAACATTTGGTTTCGACTTTTTCATAGCAAGTCATTTGTCTATTTTAAATAATAACCACTATACAAATCAAACAATGAGGGAAGTAGGTCACACTAAATCAAACGTAATTTAATAAATTTTTGTACCTAAAAAGGACTTAGCACTTTGCAATACAGAACTAAACCCTTTTACTTAAAATTAGTTGTCCAACATAATGCAATTACGACGAAAATCGATCTTTCTTAGTTCAATGATTTGATCATATCGACTTTCTTATTATCAATATGGTGAGCAATTTCTAACACCATCATCGGTGAGTGAGAAAATCAAGTCTCGGACCATCTGGCTCATTTTCACATCAAGAGCAGCAGTTACCTCATCCGCTAATAGAATATCCTTTTTACGAAGCAAGAAGCGGGCCAGTTCAATCCGGACACGTTGTCCACCCGAAACATTCTCCCCGTTGTTAGTGATTACAAAATCAAGCCCATCAGCTAGTTCATGATCAAGTTTTACCTGTTTCAAAACAGTCTCCAACTCTTGATCTGAAAACTCTTGTCCTAAGCTAAAGGTTGTAGCGAACGGGTATCATTAAAAAGGAAAGGATGCTGGCTGATGATGCCCACCCTGACGGATACAAAGTGACTTGTTTTCACTCCATTCCTTGTGCTACAAGTAATCATCCCACTATCAGGCTTTTCTTCTCCTGTGATCATTCGAAAAAGGGTTGATTTCCCACAGCCACTTGGCCCTTTGATAAGGACTTTCTCGCCTTGTCGAATAGATAGATTGAGATCGCAAATAATCTCTACTACCCTTATAAGATTTACTTAAATGAGAAATTTCCAAATTTTCTACTTGGGAGATTGAATAATTGCTCGATTCACTATCATCTACTTGGTTTAAAATTCCAAAAATCTTATCTGCTGTTGTTTTGGCTCCTTGCACTTCCGCCACATCATACATGATCTTTTGGATAGGTCCCACCAGCTGAGCGGCGGCAATATACATAGCGACTAGACTAGGAACTGAAACATGATGACCATGCATAGCAAGGAAGAATCTAATACCAAAGGTAGCTTGGCTAAGAAACACCATAAAACCGTTACAGAAGAAAAACAATATTATGGGTAAAAACAAACTTTTGAATAGCTCGTTGATAACGAAAATTGATATTCCAGACACGCTGAGAATTCTCGGATAAGGCCTGATTCATCCGCAAGGTCTGAGCACCTCGAATACTATCAGAGATTTGATTATGAACAGCTGTTCTTCCCTGAGACATTTCATTCCCTGAACTCTTCAGCTTATTATTCATCAAAAATTGCGGAATGGGACGTAAAATCGTAAAGAAAACGAAAAATAGAACCCAATAAAAACATTTTGAGCAATGATATAAATCGCAGTAATCAGCGCGCCAAATCCCCAACATAAAATGGACATATAGCGGTCAAAAAGTTCTCTCCCAGAAATTCCATATCCTGTGTCAGCATGGTAATCTTTTCATCTTCACTATATCCTCTGTCTTCTATCAACTTCTCAAACAGTGCCGTCCGGATATTCATGTGAATCTCACGTCGAAAGACATTATTTGCATGATTACAAAATAACATCAGACTATACAAGGCAAAAATAGACTGAAAAGCCAAAGAAGGGCAAATTTCCAAATTGAAGAATACGTTAGACTATTTTTGATTTATGGATAATGCTTTAGCAACAATCAAGGGTTGCCCCAATGCTAACCCCCCATTTGCCAGCGCTCCAATAATGGTTAGGTATTTTGTTTTTTTATCAAGATATTTAAATATATGAATCATAAAGCACTCTCAGAAATAGCCTCTCTATAATTAAAAACATCAGTTGCAATTATTTACTACAATATCGGATTTTCTATTATCTCCTTTCCCTAACTGTAACTGAATCACGTTTATACTAATTGCATACCGTAATAATTGGATATTAAAATCCCCTCGATTCTTTGTGAAATGTTTTACATAGTCATTATACAACCATAGATAAAGTTTTAGTCAATAAATATTGAGAATTTAACTACCAAATAAGAGCTCTGCGCATTAAGAGAACCTATCTATTTTAAGGTTATTAAAATTCAAGCAGTAAAATATGATTCATCTAATCCTCCATAGCTACAAGCACAGAGTAATCATCAGCATACTCTTCAAATTGTTCCAATGAAAGATTCATGTGATAAATTCATAAATTAAAGTCCAAGTGTCATCAAGAAACAATAATTTTTACTAAAAATTCTTAAATGCTCAACTTAAAAACAAAACTATCATAAAAGATTATTCTCTGGGATTACTAAAAACTTCAAGCAAAGAAGTTAAATGTCTATACTATAAAAAGTTTCAGGCATTTCTTAACACTGTTAAAAACGATAAATACCATATTAAATCACTATAAAAATCCTACTACATCACTGATCTAAAATGAAATGCTTATTCTAACATGAAGTTACCTACAAAATTTGAATTCATGTCATTCAATCTACTCACATTAAAAGAGACAACATAAAAGATTAAAAAGAATTTATGATGGAGTCAGATAATCTACAAATATCTCAAAATCCCGATTAGAATTGGCAAAGGATACTATAAGCATTTATGATTTCAGGTATTCAAACGCCACAATATCATCCAAAATGAGCATTATACTTTTTACATTAAATCATGCATCGATAAGTACAATAATAAATACCTATCTAGCTAACTATATCCAAGAAAAATAAAATTTAGAAAATAAATAAGATAATTTTTAAAATTTTTAAAGGAACTCAAAGTTAAAATATCAAGATAAAAAGACAAGGCTCAAAAACCTTATCTTTCAGTAAACTTAGCTATACCGGCGGCCGGGGTCGAACTGGCACGTCCGTGAGACACTGGATTTTTGAGTCCAGCGGTCTCGCCAATTCCGCCACGCTGGCTCAAGTTTAACTGGGGTAGCTGGATTCGAACCAACGCATGAGGGAGTCAAAGTCCCTTGCCTCACCGCTTGACTATACCCCAATATCAATAAATAGGCGAGTGATGGGGATCGAACCCACGCATGCCAGAGCCACAATCTGGTGTGTTAACCACTTCACCACACCCGCCATATTATTAAACACGGGCAGTAGGAATTGAACCCACACTGAAGGTTTTGGAGACCTTAGTTCTACCTTTAAACTATGCCCGTAAAGGTTTATGGAAGGGGAGGGATTCGAACCCCCGAACCCGAAGGAGCGGATTTACAGTCCGCCGCGTTTAGCCTCTTCGCTACCCTTCCAAAATAATATAAATAAAATGGCGCGAGACGGAATCGAACCGCCGACACATGGAGCTTCAATCCATTGCTCTACCAACTGAGCTACCGAGCCTTATTGCGGGAGCAGGATTTGAACCTACGACCTTCGGGTTATGAGCCCGACGAGCTACCTAGCTGCTCCATCCCGCGATAGTATTATATCTCTAAAGGAGGATGGGATTCGAACCCACGCACGCTTTTACACGCCTGACGGTTTTCAAGACCGTTCCCTTCAGCCGGACTTGGTAATCCTCCAAAAATATAGTCCGTACGGGATTCGAACCCGTGTTACTGCCGTGAAAAAGGCGGTGTCTTAACCCCTTGACCAACGGACCATAATATATCAAATGGGCACGAGTGGACTCGAACCACCGACCTCACGCTTATCAGGCGTGCGCTCTAACCACCTGAGCTACGCGCCCAAGTCTAAAAAAACTTGGTATGAACAAATAAATGTTCAAAGCGGGTGACGAGAATCGAACTCAGCGACAACAGCTTGAAGGCTGTAGTTTTACCACTAAACCACACCCGCTTGATTATGGGAGTTAACGGATCGAACCGCTGACCCTCTGCTTGTAAGGCAGATGCTCTCCCAGCTGAGCTAAACTCCCAAGAGGAAGTTTAGCTCACTGTTCCCTGTGCACGACCCCGTCAGCTTCGACAAAGTCAAACTGTCTCCTTAGCTGAGCTAAACCCCAAAAGGAAATCTAACTCCATCCTAAGCAACCACCATATCTCACAGGGGCAACCCCCAACTACTTCCGGCGTTCTAGGGCTTAACTGCTGTGTTCGGCATGGGTACAGGTGTATCTCCTAGGCTATCGTCACTTAACTATGAGTATCTAATCTACTCAAAATTGAATAACTATTCATTTCTAACAAGACTTATTGAACGCTGCGCTCAATGAGAATTGGATAAGTCCTCGAGCTATTAGTATTAGTCCGCTCCATTGCTCACACAACTTCCACTCCTAACCTATCAACCTGATCTTCTCTCAGGGCTCTTACTAACTTGCGTTATGGGAAATCTCATCTTGAGGTGGGTTTCACACTTAGATGCTTTCAGCGTTTATCCCTTCCCCTACATAGCTACCCAGCGATGCCTCTGGCGAGACAACTGGTACACCAGCGGTAAGTCCACTCTGGTCCCTCTCGTACTAGGAGCAGATCCCTCTCAAATTTCCTACGCCCGCGACGGATAGGGGACCGAACTGTCTCACGACGTTCTGAACCCAGCTCGCGTGCCGCTTTACCGGGCGAACAGCCCAACCCTTGGGACCGACTACAGCCCCAGGATGCGACGAGCCGACATCGAGGTGCCAAACCCTCCCCTCGTCGATGTGAACTCTTGGGGAGATAAGCCTGTTATCCCCAGGGTAGCTTTTTTATCCGTTGAGCGATGGCCCTTCCATGCGGAACCACCGGATCACTAAGCCCGACTCTCGTCCCTGCTCGAGTTGTTGCTCGCAGTCAAGCTCCCTTTATACCTTTACACTCTGCGACTGATTTCCAACCAGTCTGAGGGAAACCTTTGGGCGCCTCCGTTACCTTTTTAGAGGCGACCGCCCCAGTCAAAACTGCCCGTCAGACACTGTCTCCGTAGATGATAAACCCTACCGGGTTAGAGTGGCCATAACACAAGGGTAGTATCCCAACAACGCCTCCATCGAAACTGGCGTCCTGATCTCGTAGGCTCCTACCTATCCTGTACATGTGGCACAGACACTCAATATCAAACTGCAGTAAAAGCTCCATGGGGGTCTTTCCGTCCTGTCGCGGGTAACCTGCATCTTCACAGGTACTAAAATTTCACCGAGTCTCTCGTTGAGACAGTGCCCAAATCATTACGCCTTTCGTGCGGGTCGGAACTTACCCGACAAGGAATTTCGCTACCTTAGGACCGTTATAGTTACGGCCTGCCGTTTACTGGGGCTTCAATTCATACCTTCGCGTTACCGCTAAGCACTCCTCTTAACCTTCCAGCACCGGGCAGGCGTCACCCCCTATACATCATCTTACGATTTAGCAGAGAGCTGTGTTTTTGATAAACAGTTGCTTGGGCCTATTCACTGCGGCTGACTAAAGTCAGCACCCCTCTCCCGAAGTTACGGGTCATTTTGCCGAGTTCCTAACGAGAGTTCTCTCGCTCACCTGAGGCTACTCGCCCTCGACTACCCTGTGTCGGTTTGCGGTACGGGTAGAGTATGATACATCGCTAGAAGCTTTTCTTGGCAGTGTGACATCACTAACTTCGCTACTAAACTTCGCTCCCCATCACAGCTCAACGTTACAGGTATAAGCATTTTGACTCATACCACGCCTCACTGCTTAGACAGACTCTTCCAGTCGTCTGCTTTAGTTAGCCTACTGCGTCCCTCCATCACTTCATACTCTAGTACAGGAATATCAACCTGTTGGCCATCGGATACACCCTTCGGTCTCTCCTTAGGGTCCCTGACTAACCCAGGGCGGACGAGCCTTCCCCTGGAAACCTTAGTCTTACGGTGGACAGGATTCTCACCCTGTCTTTCGCTACTCATACCGGCATTCTCACTTCTATGCGTTCCAGCGCTCCTCACGGTACACCTTCTCCACACATAGAACGCTCTCCCTACCATCCCCTAAGGGATCCACAGCTTCGGTAAATTGTTTTAGCCTCGGTACATTTTTCGGCGCAGGGTCACTCGACTAGTGAGCTATTACGCACTCTTTGAATGAATAGCTGCTTCTAAGCTAACATCCCTAGTTGTCTGTGCAACCCTACATCCTTTTCCACTTAACAATTATTTTGGGACCTTAGCTGGTGGTCTGGGCTGTTTCCTTTCGACTACGGATCTTAGCACTCGCAGTCTGACTGCTCGACCATAATTCATTGGCATTCGGAGTTTATCTGAGATTGGTAATCCGGGATGGACCCCTCACCCAAACAGTGCTCTACCTCCAAGAATCTTTATGTCGACGCTAGCCCTAAAGCTATTTCGGAGAGAACCAGCTATCTCCAAGTTCGTTTGAATTTCTCCGCTACCCACAAGTCATCCAAGCACTTTTCAACGTGCCCTGGTCTCGTCCTCCAGTGCGTTTTTACCGCACCTTCAACCTGCTCATGGGTAGGTCACATGGTTTCGGGTCTACGTCATGATACTAAAGTCGCCCTATTCAGACTCGGTTTCCTACGGCTCCGTCTCTTCAACTTAACTCTCGCATCATAACGTAACTCGCCGGTTCATTCTACTAAAGGCACGCTCTCACCCATTAACGGGCTCGAACTTGTTGTAGGCACACGGTTTCAGGTTCTATTTCACCCTCCCGGGGTGCTTTTCACCTTTCCCTCACGGGTACTGGTTCACTATCGGTCACTAGGGAGTATTTAGGGTTGGGAGATGGTCCTCCCAGATTCCGACGGGATTTCTCGTGTCCCGCCGTACTCAGGATACTGCTAGGTACAGATTCTATTTAAAATACGAGGCTCTTACTCTCTTTGGCTGACTCTTCCCAAGTCATTCTTCTATAAACTCTGAGTCCACATTGCAGTCCCTACAACCCCGAAGAGTAAACTCTTCGGTTTGCCCTCCTGCCTCTTCGCTCGCCGCTACTAAGACCAAATCGCTTTTGCTTTCTCTTCCTGCAGCTACTTAGATGTTTCAGTTCACTGCGTCTTCCTCCTCATATCCTTAACAGATATGGGTAACAGGCATCAACCTGTTGGGTTCCCTCCCATCTGGACATCCACGGATCGTCGCTTACTTTACAGCTCCCTCGAGGCATTTTCGTCGTTTGTCACGTCCTTCTTCGGCTCCTAGTGCCAAGGCATCCACCGTGCGCCCTTACTAACTTAACCTTATTCTTGACCTTTCAGTCTTAAACTCATTAATATTCACAGCGTTTCGGTTTATTTCTTGTTACTATTTGATATAGTTATTCAATTTTCAATGGACTAGTCTTGGAACTTCTGTTCCAATGGAGCCTAACGGGATCGAACCGCTGACCTCCTGCGTGCAAAGCAGGCGCTCTCCCAGCTGAGCTAAGGCCCCACAAGATCTCTCAAAACTAAACAAGACTCAATGTGCATTCCGTTTTTCCTTAGAAAGGAGGGTAGATCCAGCCGCACCCTTCCGATACGGCTACCTTGTTACGACTTCACCCCAATCATCTATCCCACCTTAGGCGGCTGGCTCCTTACGGTTACCTCACCGACTTCGGGTGTTACAAACTCTCGTGGTGTGACGGGCGGTGTGTACAAGGCCCGGGAACGTATTCACCGCGGCGTGCTGATCCGCGATTACTAGCGATTCCGACTTCATGTAGGCGAGTTGCAGCCTACAATCCGAACTGAGACTGGCTTTAAGAGATTAGCTTGTCGTCACCGACTTGCGACTCGTTGTACCAGCCATTGTAGCACGTGTAGCCCAGGTCATAAGGGGCATGATGATTTGACGTCATCCCCACCTTCCTCCGGTTTATTACCGGCAGTCTCGCTAGAGTGCCCAACCCTAATGATGGCAACTAACAATAGGGTTGCGCTCGTTGCGGGACTTAACCCAACATCTCACGACACGAGCTGACGACAACCATGCACCACCTGTCACCGATGTACCGAAGTAAAACTCTCATCTCTAGAGCGGGCATCGGGATGTCAAGACCTGGTAAGGTTCTTCGCGTTGCTTCGAATTAAACCACATGCTCCACCGCTTGTGCGGGCCCCCGTCAATTCCTTTGAGTTTCAACCTTGCGGTCGTACTCCCCAGGCGGAGTGCTTAATGCGTTAGCTGCGGCACTAAGCCCCGGAAAGGGCCTAACACCCTAGCACTCATCGTTTACGGCGTGGACTACCAGGGTATCTAATCCTGTTCGCTCCCCACGCTTTCGAGCCCTCAGCGTCAGTTACAGACCAGAGCCGCTTTCGCCACCGGTGTTCCCTCCATATATCTACGCATTTCACCGCTACACATGGAATTCCACTCTCCCTTCTGCACTCAAGTTAAACAGTTTCCAAAGCGTACTATGGTTAAGCCACAGCCTTTAACTTCAGACTTATCTAACCGCCTGCGCTCGCTTTACGCCCAATAAATCCGGACAACGCTCGGGACCTACGTATTACCGCGGCTGCTGGCACGTAGTTAGCCGTCCCTTTCTGGTAAGATACCGTCACAGTGTGAACTTTCCACTCTCACACTCGTTCTTCTCTTACAACAGAGCTTTACGATCCGAAAACCTTCTTCACTCACGCGGCGTTGCTCGGTCAGGGTTGCCCCCATTGCCGAAGATTCCCCTACTGCTGCCTCCCGTAGGAGTCTGGGCCGTGTCTCAGTCCCAGTGTGGCCGATCACCCTCTCAGGTCGGCTATGTATCGTCGCCTAGGTGAGCCGTTACCTCACCTACTAGCTAATACAACGCAGGTCCATCTGGTAGTGATGCAATTGCATCTTTTAATCAATTATCATGCGATATTCAATATTATGCGGTATTAGCTATCGTTTCCAATAGTTATCCCCCGCTACCAGGCAGGTTACCTACGCGTTACTCACCCGTTCGCAACTCTTCCAGAAGAGCAAGCTCCTCCTTCAGCGTTCTACTTGCATGTATTAGGCACGCCGCCAGCGTTCGTCCTGAGCCAGGATCAAACTCTCATTTAATGTTCGTTTGTCTTCTTGCTCATTCTGTCACTGACAGATTTATTGCTTTTTTTATGTTTGACGGACTGTCTCTTTGACAGTCGCCTGCACATTGGTTCGTCTTGTTCAGTTTTCAAAGGTCTTTACTGCCTCTGGCGAGACAACTATCTTAGTATATCATCTACTGACTAAACTGTCAACTACTTTTTTTAAACTTTTTACTTTTTTCTTGCCTTTCACTCGTTTTTGTACTTTGTCTTACTGCTTTACCCTAATAAGTAGAAAGATGAATACATCCCTTCTATACTCAAATCGTGGATTGAAATCTCGTAGATGTTCTGATAAATCACGAAGCATGGCTTTGCGTCCTTTGAACCTTTCATCTGCCATTAGACGCTCGTACTGTTTGTATTCTTCTGGACTGAGTCCGCTTCTGTACTCTGCCATGGCACTGCGAAAGGCTACTAGCTCATCTAGGTACATCTCCTTCATCCTTAATTTGTGCCCTATCTCACTCACTTCTTCATATGGTGCCTTGTCCAATTTCCGCTTCTGACTCTCCTGGCGGCGTATCTTGTCGTGGATTCTGTTCCGAAACTTGGCCTTGAAACAGCGGTATAACATCGTCTTGTCCTGCAATAGTGCCGGACGTGACTTTACCAACTCATACAAGGCTAACATCCCTTCTTGTTCCCAGTCGCTGTATTCCCATAAGTGTAAATAGTAATCTTTATAACACCTCCTCACTATACCTTGTACGCTTCTATACACTTCTTGAAAGTCCATGTCCTTCCTCCTTATTTTATTCTGGGGTATACCCTCCTCTAATCTATCATCTTACAATCCCTTTGTCCCTCTGACTTACTATCCTGTTGCTCAAAAAAACTATCATGTGCTTGGGGGAAATATCATGCTATCTGATATGAAAAAACGCCTGCTTACGAAATTGTTTTTTATCAAAAACAATTTCGTAAACAAGCGTCTACGTTTCATCATATGATGAGTGTTACCGCTAGGAAAATATTCCAGCGGCAGACCAGAGCTAGACTAAGAATAGAAATATCTATTCCATCATCATAACACTCAACAAAGATTGATGATCTTATACTAATTCGATGATTGCCATCGGAGCAGCATCTCCACGACGTGGTTCAGTTTTAAGGATACAGTGTATATCCACCATTGCGTTCTGCATAACGAGGTGCTAAGTCAGAGAACAATTTTTGAAGTGCAGTTGTTGAAGTATATTTTTCAGTTGCTTCATCATAGTTTTCTGATGCAATTTCGTTACGTACAAAAGCAGCTGCTTGACGACGAGCATGCAAGTCACCACGTTTACCCAAGGTAATCATTTTTTCAACTGTTTTACGGATTTCTTTTGCACGAGCTTCTGTTGTGACGATTGATTCATTGATAATCAAGTCAGTAGTCAAATCACGAAGCATTGCTTTACGTTGTGAGCTAGTGCGTCCTAATTTACGGTAAGCCATGTATTCCTCCTTTATTTATCGTTTTTTAACCCTAGACCTAAATCTGTCAGTTTAACTTTAACTTCTTCAAGACTCTTACGACCAAGGTTCCGAACTTTCATCATTTCAGGCTCAGTTTTTTCTGTCAAATCGTAAACTGTGTTAATACCAGCACGTTTCAAACAGTTATATGAGCGAACAGACAAATCTAGTTCTTCAATTGTGCGTTCCAAACACATGATCATCTGAGCTCTTATCTACTTCCTTTCATCACGTCAGTTGCTTTAGCCACCTCAGTAAGATCAGTAAAGAGATCCAAATGTTCTGTCAAAGATACGCGCTGAAAGACCAAGTGCGTCTTCTGGAATGATTGTTCCATTTGTCATAATTTCAAGGGTTAGTTTGTCAAAACCATCATTGCTACCAACACGAGCTGGCTCAACTTGGTAATTAACTTTTGTCACTGGCGTATAGATAGAATCTACAGCAAGTGTTCCCACAGGTGCATCATCACGTTTTATTTTGATCTGCTGGGTACATAACCACGACCACTGTTAACTGTCATGACAGCTTTAAAAGCGTAGCTCATCACCGATTGTAAAAAGATAATGATCTGGGTTTACAATTTCGATATCGCTATCTGTCAAAATGTCTCCAGCAGTAATTTCTGCAGGACCTTCAACATCAAGTTCAATCATCTTTTCGTCTTGGACGTAAGATTTCACAGCAATCCCTTTGATGTTAAGAATAATCTGCATGACATCTTCACGGACACCTGGGATAGTATCAAATTCGTGTAATACCCTTCAATGTTGATTGAAGTTACTGCTGCTCCTGGTAATGAAGCCAACAAGACACGACGAAGTGAGTTCCCAAGAGTTGTACCATAACCACGTTCAAGTGGTTCTACCACAAACTTGCCATAATCTTTATTTTCATCAATTTTTGTTATATTTGGTTTTTCAAACTCAATCATTTAGTTAACTCCCTCTTAAACGAAAAGCAGTGTAATTGGATGGTGATTATACACGGCGACGTTTTGGAGGACGAGCACCATTGTGTGGCACAGGAGTCACATCACGAATAGCTGTTACTTCAAGACCAGCGGCAGCAAGAGCACGAATAGCTGACTCACGACCAGAACCTGGACCTTTAACAGTAACTTCAACTGATTTAAGACCGTGTTCTTGTGCAGATTTAGCAGCTGCTTCAGATGCCATTTGGGCAGCAAATGGTGTAGATTTACGAGAACCTTTAAAACCAAGAGCTCCAGCAGATGACCAAGCAATCGCATTACCATGCACATCAGTAATCATAACAATAGTGTTATTAAATGTTGCGTGAATATGTGCAATACCAGATTCGATATTTTTTTTCACACGACGTTTACGTGTTGGTTTAGCCAAGACTTTTTACCTCCTTATATTATTTTTTCTTACCAGCAATCGCAACAGCTTTACCTTTACGAGTGCGAGCGTTATTTTTAGTGTTTTGTCCACGAACAGGAAGTCCACGACGATGACGGATTCCACGATATGAACCGATTTCCATCAAACGTTTGATGTTTAGGGTTTTACTTCACGGCGAAGGTCACCTTCAACTTTGATCGCGTCCACTTCACGACGGATAGCGTCTTCTTGATCAGGTGTCAAAGTCTTTTACACGAACATCTTCAGAAACTCCAGCAGCAGCTAGGATCTTCTTAGATGTTGGAAGACCGATACCATATACGTAAGTCAGTGATACGACTACACGTTTGTCATTTGGAATATCAACTCCAGCAATACGAGCCATGTTTTCTCCTTTCTAATTAACCTTGACGTTGTTTGTGTTTTGGATTTGCAGGGCAAATAACCATAACACGACCATTACGACGAATAACTTTGCAGTATTCGCAAATTGGTTTGACCGATGGTCTTACTTTCATTTCTTAATCCTCCAAGTTTTTCCATTATTTAAAGCGGTAGGTGATCCGTCCACGAGTCAAATCATACGGACTCATTTCGACAGTAACACGGTCTCCCGCTAAAATACGAATATAGTTTTTACGAATTTTACCAGAAACTGTTGCTAAAATCTGATGTCCATTTTCAAGTTCAACCGTAAACATTGCGTTTGGCATAGTATCAATTACCTTGCCTTCGACTTCGATCACATCATCTTTTGCCACGCAAAAGTACCTCCCTAAATTTTGATTCATCACCTCTGGACACAGAGGTAACAATTATAAGTCAGACTAATTCATTGTATCACTACTTGTCAAATATTGCAAGCGTGAAAAACGCTTTTATTTCAATTTTTCCAAGACTTTTTCGATATCTGAAAATACATCATTAATATCTTGATTACCTTGGATATCATGGACTAATTTTAGTCCTCTGTAGTGTGCTAAAATAGGCTCACCTTGAGCAATATTTACATCAAACGGCGCTTAACTGTTTCAGGTTTATCGTCTTCCCTTTGGTAATAATCTTCTTCATTATAGTTTACTGGTGGATTAAAAACCTTATGGAAAGTTTCGCCTGTTTGACGGTGAATAATTCTTCCACTCAAACGCTCTAAGAGGCAACTAGGATCAACTTCAATATTGATGACACCATCAAGATCAATGCCAAGATCTCTTAAAATAGCATCTAAAGCGTGGGCTTGGTCAATAGTACGAGGATAGCCATCCAAAAGGAAGCCTGTTTCTTTAATATCTTCTTGAGACAAACGTTCTTTTAACAATTCCATTAGTAACTTCATCTGGAACCAGTTCACCTTTGTCAATATATGACTTTAGCGAGCACGCCCATCTCTAGTTTGGTTAGCTATTGCAGCACGGAACATATCTCCTGTTGAAATATGTGCCACCTTAAAGTTTTTTTCAACGATTTTTCGCTGCTTGAGTTCCCTTTTACCTGCACCAGGTAAGCCCATAATCAAAAAGATTCATGTTGATTCTCCTTTTTTTGTTTTTCCATAAATCTATTAAACCGGTTAATAAACTTATTCAAAAAAACAAAATAGAAGGCTGACTAAGTCAACCTATTTCTATTTTGTTGTTGTATTCATAAAGCCGGTATATTTTCTCTTCAGTAAATATCCTTCCAATTGTTTCATTCCTTCGATACCAGTGGCAATGATGATCAAAAGACTAGTACCTCCCAAAGCGACTGTATCTGATAAACCAAATAAATCTTTGGCAATGATTGGGATGATAGAAATAAAACCTAGGAATAATGAACCAACTGTAGCCAAGTCGGCGAAGTAGTTTCGACATAAATTGCTCAGTTCCTTTTCCTGGACGTACACCTGGAATATAGGCACCGCTCTTTTCTGAAGATTTTCAGCAGCTCTTTTCTGGATTAATCTGTACAAAGGTATAGAAGAATGTAAACAGAAATAATCAGTAAAGCATACATAGCAATACCCAGTTGGTGTTGTCGTCGCAAGCAAGACTTGAAGCTGTTCGAACCCAACCCCAATCATGACCAGATGCACTTAAGAAATTGCAGAACAGCTGCTGGCGCGGCAGTGATTGAACTTGCAAAGATAACTGGGAATAACTCCTGCTGGATTTACCTTTCAAGGGAAGATATGAACTAGAAGGAGCACCTTGTGCAATCTTTGTGTATTGGATTGGAATTTTTGTATTCTGCTTGCTGTACATAAGTTGTAAAAGTAGACGATAAGTAAAAACTGCAACAATCAAACAAGCTACGAAGATGATTGAAGATTGCAATCTGTCACTCGGTACATTGACAAAAGTAATCTTCATAAATACCTCTTAATCATCTCTGGGAATTGATGCAACAATCCCGCAAAGATAATCATAGATACGCCATTTCCATATCCTTTATCATGTAATTTGTTCACCTAGCCAAACCACAATCATCGATCCAGTTGTTAAGATAGCATCCGATGAAATAGATAAGTTTGCCAGTTAGGTGCTGGTACTAGTTTTGTGCTATGATAAAGGTATTAAAACCAGCAGTGATACCGATAGATTGGACAAAAGGCAAGTGCAAAGAGAAATATAGCGTGTTGCTTGATTTGAGCTTTCCTACGACCTACTTCACCCTGTTTGCCCCATTCGACAAACTTCGGTAAAGCAAATCCATTTGAAGAAGTTGCACCACGATGGAAGCCGTGATATACGGACTCACCCCTCAGAGCAAAATACTGAAAAAGTTCTTCATGGCATTTCCCTGACACCAAACTTAGCATGTTCAGGAAATGATAGACCACTTAAAGCTTCTAAACTTTTTCGCATTTGACACCAGGAACTGTGATTGTAGTACCAATACGGAAAAACTAAGATAATGAAAAATTGTAAATAAAAATTTTAGAGCGTACTTGCTTAATCTTTAAATGCGTCTTTTTAATAGTTTGAAAAACATATGGTCACCTCACTTAGATGACTTCCACTGAACCACCTTTAGCAGTGATAGCTTCTTCAGCAGATTTAGAGAATTTAGCTGCTTTAACAGTTAATTTCTTTGTCAATTCTCCGTTACCAAGAATTTTAACGCCAGATTTTTCAGCTTTTACAATACCTGATTCATACAAGCACTACTGGTGTCACTTCTGCACCATCTTCAAAAAGCATTCAACTGATCAAGGTTTACGATAGCATACTCTTTGCGGTTTACGTTAAGAAACCACGTTTTGGAAGACGACGGAACAATGGAGTTTGTCCACCTTCAAAACCAAGACGAACACCGCCACCGCTACGAGCTTTTTGACCTTTTTGACCACGGCCAGCTGTCTTACCGTTACCAGATGATGTACCACGACCAACACGGTTACGGACTTTACGAGAACCTGCAGCAGGTTGTAATTCATGAAGTTTCATTATTTAATTTCTCCTCTTTTGTAAAATGCTAGCGCTCATATAGGAGAAAAGGTGTCTCCTATACAAACTCGCCTATACATATATTCAGTTTTAGGGGCTGAGAAAAACCCATCCCCTAATGTATTTTAAATTCAAAGTTGTTAAACTAGCAAAGCTTATTTAACTTCTTCAACAGTTACCAAAGTGAGATACTGCAGTAATCATACCACGTACCGCTGGATTATCTTCTTTGATAACTGAGCTGTTTCAATTTGCCAAGTCCAAGTGCTACAACAGTTTTTGACGTTGTGACGGAATGCGTCCGATTGGAGACTTAGTCAAAGTAATTTTAATTTGAGCCATGTGATCCCCTTTCTTATGCCAAGTCAGAAACTGAAATACCACGAAGGGCAGCAACTTCTTCAGCGCGTTTTAATTGTTTCAAACCTTCAACAGTTGCACGAACAATGTTGATTGGAGTGTTAGAACCAAGTGATTTAGATGTTACATCTGCCACACCTGCCAATTCGATAACGGCACGAACAGCACCGCCAGCAGCAACTCCAGAACCTTCTACAGCTGGTTTCAACAATACTTTAGCTCCACCAAATTCTGAAAAGAACTTCGTGAGGAATTGTTGTGCCAACCATTGGTACTTCAATCAAGTTTTTCTTCGCATCTTCAACTGCCTTGCGAATCGCTTCTGGTACTTCTTGAGCTTTACCAGTACCGAAGCCTACACGACCATTGCGGTCACCGACAACTACAAAGAGCTGCAAAACGAAGACGACGTCCACCTTTAACAACTTTAGTAACACGGTTAATCGCAACTACGCGTTCTTCAAGTTCAACTGCATTGTCTTTTAAATGCCATTTTCTAGTGTCCTCCCTATTAGAATTTCAATCCGTTTTCACGAGCTGCATCAGCCAAAGCTTTTACACGTCCGTGATAGAGATATCCACCGCGGTCAAACACCACTTCAGAAATACCTTTAGCAACTGCACGTTCAGCAACGAGTTTACCAACAACAACGGCTTGTTCAGTCTTTAGTTCCTTTTGAAACTTCTTTGTCAAGAGTTGAAGCGCTTGCGAGCGTTACACCCGCTACGTCATCAATCACTTGAGCGTAGATGCCTGTATTAGAACGGAATACGTTCAAACGTGGGCGATCAGCAGTTCCAGAGAGTTTTCCGCGAACACGACGGTGGCGTTTTTGGCGGACTTTGTTTTTATCTGGTTTCGTAATCACAATTTTCACCTCTTAATTTTAATCTTGTGCCTAGGCACAAAGTTGGAAATAAGGGATAGGGTTGAAAGATCAACCGATATCACATTATTTACCAGTTTTACCTTCTTTACGGCGAACAAATTCACCAACGTAGCGGATACCTTTACCTTTATATGGTTCTGGAGCACGTAAGCTACGAACGTAAGCAGCTGTTTGACCAACTACTTCTTTTGAAATTCCGCTGACAACGATAGTTGTTGGGTTTGGAAGTTCAAAAGTAATTCCTTCTGGAGCTTCAACTTCGTCTGGATGAGATTTACCAACAGCCAAAACAAGTTTCTTTCCTTGAAGTTGTGCACGGTAACCACCCCACGCATTTCAAGTTCTTTTCTTGAATCCTTCTGATACACCAACAACCATGTTGTTCAAAAGGGCACGAGTTGTTCCGTGGATAGTTTTCATTTCTTTTGAATCGTTTGGACGGTGAAGTGTTACTTCTGTACCTTCCACACGGATTTCAATATCTTTTGAGAACTCACGAGTAAGTTCTCCTTTAGGTCCTTTTACAGTTACAACGTTGTCATTGTTAGTGAGTTCAACACCAGCAGGCAACACGATAACTTTATTACCAATACGTGACATGTTTATTTTCTCCTGTTAAATTGTCAGGCCTTGACGGCCAGTTTTCACGGGGGTTAAAGATACTGATTAAATCATCGATTTGAACAGCTCTAAGAACAGTGCAAAATAGATAAGTTCAATTTTGTAAACAAACTGCTGACTCCTAGTGCATCTGTTCTTCGCAGGCTATATCTGATTTGAGTTCGAGCTAAAGATTTGGTGAAAACGATAAGTTTGTCTGGAGCACGCCCTGCACAAAGCTCCCTATTTGTCAGCATCTGTAACGCTCTCACACATCAATTACCAAACGTAAGCGATAACTTCTCCACCAACATTCTTTTGGCGAGCTTCTTTATCAGTTAGCAAACCTTCAGATGTTGAGAGGATAGCAATTCCAAGTCCGTTTAATACTTTTGGAAGATCTTCACGTTTCTTGTAAACACGAAGTCCTGGTTTAGAAACACGTTTCAAACCAGTGATAACTCTTTTTCACCATTTTGACCGTATTTAAGGAAGACACGGATCAAACCTTGTTTGTCATCTTCGATAAACTCAACGTTTTTTACAAAACCTTCACGTTTAAGGATTTCAGCAATCCCTTTTTAGATGTTTGATGCAGGAGCTTCAAGCACTTCGTGTTTTGCTTGGTTAGCATTACGAATACGTGTCAAAAAGTCTGCAATTGGGTCAGTCATAACCATTTTTTATTTCTCCTCTTACTAGTAGTTTGCAAGTTGCACTTGCTAGTTAATGATTGAGCTATGCTCAGATAGTATTGATACTTTCAAATAAGATAACTCTTATTTGAACACGAGCTACAACCTGGGCAAAAAAGATAAATTTGTTTTGAAGCATCGCTCCTTCACCAAATTTCCTATTTTTGCTGTGGTTGTTACGCTCTTTGTATCATCATATTACCAAGATGCTTTGGTAACGCCAGGAATTTGTCCTTTGTATGCTAATTCACGGAAGCAAACACGGCAAAGTTTAAACTTGCGGTAAACAGAATGTGGACGGCCACATTTTTCACAACGAGTATAAGCTTGCGTAGAGAACTTAGCTGGGCGTTTGTTCTTAGCAATCATTGATTTTTTAGCCATTTGTTTTACCTCCTATATTATTTTGCAAAAGGCATTCCAAGGCCTGTAAGCAATTCACGTGACTCTTCGTCAGTGTTAGCAGTTGTTACGATAACGATGTCAAGACCACGAGTCTTATCAACGTCATCAAAGTTGATTTCTGGGAAGATCAGTTGTTCTTTCACACCAAGTGTGTAGTTTCCGCGTCCATCAAAAGATTTTGTTGGAACACCGTGGAAATCACGGACACGTGGAAGAGAAACTGAAACCAATTTATCCAAGAATTCATACATACGTTCGCCACGAAGGGTTACTTTTAGCACCGATCGCTACACCTTCACGAAGACGGAAGCCGGCGATTGATTTTTTAGCTTTAGTGATAAGTGGTTTTTGACCTGAGATAAGAGCCAATTCTTCAGCAGCTTTTTCAAGGTTTTTAGCGTTTGATACAGCATCACCAACACCCATGTTCAAAACGATTTTATCCACTTTTGGCACAGCCATAACAGATGAGTAGTTGAACTTTTCAGTCAAAGCAGGAACTACTTCTTTAAGATATTTTTCTTTTAAACGATTTGCCATTATACTTCTCCTTTCCTTCGTGATTAGTCAAGCACTTCGCCTGATTTTTTGTTATAACGAACTTTTTTGCCGTCTACAAATTTGTAGCCAACACGTCCTGCAACTCCATTTTTATCCAAAACTTGAACGTTTGAAACATGGATTGGTGCTTCTTTTTCCACGATAGCACCTTGAGGGTGTTCGTTATTTAGGTTTTTGGTGTTTTTTAACGATGTTTACACCTTCAACAACAACTTTGTTAACTTTTGGAAGTGCTGTTACGACAAGAGCTTCGACGCCCTTATCTTTTCCAGCGATAACACGAACTTTGTCGCCTTTTTTTACAAACATTGGGTTCTCCTTTGATTTCTTACGCCCTGAACGGGCACCCTGGATAAATCCAGGGGACTAGTTTGTTTTTGATTAAAGTACTTCTGGGGCAAGTGATACGATCTTCATGAAGCCACCGTCACGCAATTCACGTGCAACAGGACCGAAGATACGAGTTCCGCGAGGAGTTTTGTCTTCACGGATAATTACCGCAGCATTTTCGTCAAATTTGATGTATGAACCATCTTTACGACGAGCGCCTGATTTAGTACGAACGATAACAGCTTTTACAACGTCACCTTTTTTAACCGCACCACCAGGAGTAGCTTGTTTTACAGATGCAACGATTACATCACCGATGTTAGCAAACTTACGTCCTGAACCACCAAGAACTTTGATTGTCAGGATTTCGCGAGCACCACTGTTATCGGCAACTTTCAAACGAGTTTCTGTTTGAATCATTTAAGTTTTCTCCTTTCTGGTTTGATTAGATGATTACCGCTTCTTCAACAACTTCTACAAGACGGAAGCGTTTTGTAGCTGAAAGCGGACGAGTTTCCATGATACGAACGATATCGCCTTCTTTGGCAACATTGTTTTCATCATGTGCTTTGTACTTCTTAGAGTAGTTAATACGTTTACCATAGACTGGGTGGTTACGTTTTGTTTCAACTACAACTGTGATTGTTTTGTCCATTTTGTCAGAAACAACGCGTCCGACAAGAACTTTACGATTATTGCGTTCCATTGAAATTTCTCCTTCCCTAGTCTATTATTTAACTTCTGATTGAATAGTTTTTGATACGAGCGATTTGTTTTTCACTTCTTTCAAGCGAGCTGTCTGCTCTAATTGACCTGCAGCTGCTTGGAAACGAAGTTCAAACAATTCTTTCTTTCAATTCATTTTCACGCTTCGCGAGTTCTTCTTGAGAAAGACCACGAAGTTCTTTAACAAATTCTTTTTACTTCATTAAGTTTCATGCCTTTCTCCTTATTCTGCTTCACGTTTTCACGAACTTTGCATTTAACTGGTAATTTGTGGCTTGCAAGACGAAGCGCTTCACGAGCGATTTCTTCAGAAACGCCAGCAACTTCAAACATCACTTTACCACGTTTAACTGGTGCTACCCAACCTTCAGGAGCCCCTTTACCAGATCCCATACGTACACCGATAGCTTTTGCAGTGTATGATTTGTGTGGGAAAGATCTTTAATCCAAACTTTACCACCACGTTTCATATAACGAGTCATAGCGATACGGGCAGCTTCGATTTGGCGGTTAGTGATCCAGTGGCTAGTAGTTGCTTGAAGACCATATTCTCCAAATGCTACTTCTTTTCCACCTTTGGCTTCACCGCGCATTTTTCCACGGAATTCGCGACGGTGTTTAACACGTTTAGGTACTAACATTGGTTATTTACCTCCTTTAGTGTTTTTACGAGCTGGAAGAATTTCACCACGGTAGATCCATACTTTAACACCAAGTTTACCGTAAGTAGTATCTGCTTCTTCCCAAGCGTAATCGATATCCGCACGAAGTGTGTGAAGAGGAACAGTTCCTTCTGAGTATCCTTCGCTACGAGCAATATCTGCACCGTTCAAACGACCTGATACTTGAGTTTTTGATTCCTTTTGCTCCTGCACGCATAGTACGTTGGATAGCTTGTTTTTTGAGCACGACGGAAAAGCGACACGTTGCTCTAATTGACGAGCAGATTCCTTCACCAACAAGATGAGCATCTAAATCTGGAGATTTGATCTCAATGATGTTGATGTGAACTTGTTTACCTGTCAATTTGTTAAGCTTTGCACGGAGTGCATCAACATTTGCTCCACCTTTACCGATAACCATACCAGGGCTTTAGCAGTGTGAAGTGAAACATTTACTTTATTAACTGCGCGTTCAATTTCGATAGTTGAAACTGCTGCGTCAGCTAATTCTTTTTGAACGAATTTACGGATTGCAAGATCTTCATGAAGGTAATCCGCGTATTCTTTTTCAGCATACCATTTGGCATCCCAATCACGGATGATGCCGACACGCATACCAATTGGATGTACTTTTTGACCCACGATGTTACCTCCTTATTTTTCTGCAACAACCACAGTAATGTGGCTTGTGCGTTTGTTGATTGGTGAAGCTGAACCTTTAGCACGTGGACGGAAACGTTTCATCGTTGGTCCTTCGTTTGCGAAAGCTTCTGATACCACCAAGTTAGCTTTTTCCAAACCAAAGTTGTTTTCAGCGTTAGCGATTGCAGAGTTTCAATACTTTTTTCGATAATACCAGCAGCTTTGTTTGGGTGAATTTCAAAGATTGCGATAGCGTCAGCGACGTTTTTACCACGGATATTGTCAAGAACTAGACGAGTTTTACGAGGTGAAACACGCACTGTACGAGCCATTGCTTTAGCTGAAGTAATTTCTGCCATTTATGTTCTCCTTATTTTCTACGTGTTTTCTTGTCGTCTGCAGCGTGACCTTTGTAAGTACGTGTTGGTGCAAACTCACCAAGCTTTGTGACCTACCATGTCTTCTTGGATGTAAACAGGTACGTGTTTACGTCCGTCATAAACTGCGATTGTGTAACCAATGAAACTTGGGAAGATCGTTGAACGACGTGACCAAGTTTTGATAACTTTTTCTTTTCGTCGTTAGCTTGAGCTTCAACTTTTTCATCAAATGCTCATCGACGAAAGGTCCTTTTTTTAAGACTGCGTCCCATTTTATATTTTTTTCTCCTTTAAAATACTGTACCACAGCGGCCTGCGCTGACTAAGCAGCGCTACCGAGCTGGCGGATTCTCTAGATTGTCTATGCAACTAGGGTTATTATTCTCGTTGCGACGGCGAACGATAAGTTTATCAGATTTCGCTTTTTTTGTTACGAGTTTTAAGACCAAGAGCAGGGTTTGCCCCATGGAGTAGATGGCGCTTTACGACCAACTGGTGCTTTTACCTTCACCACCACCGTGTGGGTGATCGTTAGGGTTCATTACAGAACCACGAACTGTTGGGCGGATACCTTTCCAACGGCTACGTCCTGCTTTACCAAGGTTTACAAGTCCATGTTGTTCATTTCCGACAACACCAACTGTAGCGCGACAAGTACCAAGAATCATACGAACTTCACCAGATTGAAGACGGACAAGAACGTACTTTACCTTCTTGACCCAATACTTGAGCAGATGCTCCAGCAGCACGAACTAATTCACCACCACGACCTGGTTTCAACTCGATATTGTGAATTAAAGTACCAACTGGGATGTTAGCAAGTGGAAGAGCGTTTCCGACTTTGATATCTGCTTCTGGGCCTGAAACGATACGTTGACCAACTTCAAGACCTTTTGGAGCGATGATATAAGCTTTTACACCGTCAGTGTAGTGAACCAAAGCGATATTTGCTGAACGATTTGGATCATACTCGATTGTTTTAACAACTGCTTCAACAGCGTCTTTGTTACGTTTGAAGTCGATCAAACGGTAGTGACGCTTGTGACCGCCACCTTGGTGACGAACAGTGATGCGACCGTTGTTGTTACGACCAGCCTTGCTCTTCAATGAAACAAGCAAAGATTTTTCTGGAGTGCTGGTAGTGATTTCAGCGAAATCCAAAGAAGTCATATTACGGCGACCGTTTGTTGTTGGTTTATAAACACGAATTCCCACGATATATCCTCCTTAGATTATTCTGCTTCAGCACCAAACAACTCGATTGCTTTTGAATCAGCTGTTAAAGTGATGATAGCTTTTTTAGTTTTGTTAGTAAAAACCAGTGTAACGTCCAACGCGTTTTTGCTTTTGGTTTTACATTGATAGTGTTAACGTTAGCAACTTTAACTCCTTCAAAAGCAGCTTCAACAGCTTGCTTAATCAAAAGTTTGTGAGCGCGAGTGTCAACTTCAAATACATATTTTCCCTGCTTCAAGCTGAGCCATTGAGCTTTCAGTGATGACAGGTTTTTTGATAACGTCATACAAATTCATTATGCAAGAACCTCCTCAATTTTAGAGATAGCTGCTTGAGTAACAAGAAGTTTGTCACTGTTTACGATATCAAGAACACTTGCAGTTGTTGCAGTTGCAACCTTTAACATTTGGAAGGTTACGTGCTGAAAGTGCAGCAAATTCATTTCCTTCTTCAAGAATAACAAGTACTTTTGTGTCGATGCTTAGTGCAGCAAGCACTTTTGCAAACTCAGCAGTTTTTTTGGAGCTGTAAATGAAAGGCTGTCTACAGCTACGAATTTGTTTTCAGCAACTTTTTCAGAGTAAACTGATTTAAGAGCTAATCTACGAACTTTACGTGGAAGTTTGTAAGCATATGAACGAGGAGTTGGGCCGAATACGACACCACCACCACGCCATTGTGGAGAGCGGATAGAACCTTGACGAGCACGTCCAGTTCCTTTTTGACGCCATGGTTTGCGTCCGCCGCCTGATACTGCAGAACGGTTTTTAACAGCGTGAGTTCCTTGACGAAGGCTAGCACGTTGGCTGATGATAACATCAAAGACAACTGATTCATTTGGCTCAATACCAAAGATCGCATCGTTCAGAACTACTTCACCAGCTTCTTTACCAGTTTGGTCAAATAATTTTACGTTTGCCATTATGACTGATTTCCCCTTTCTTTATTATTTACCAGCTTTAACTGCTGACTTGATAGTGATAAGAGTTTCTTAGCACCAGGTACGTTTCCTTTGATAAGGATAACGTTTTTCTCTGGAACAACTTGTGCAATTTCAAGGTTTTGAATTGTCACACGATTGCCACCCATACGTCCAGCCAAGTGTTTGTTTTTGAAAACACGGTTAGGCGCAACTGGTCCCATTGAACCAGGACGACGGTGGTAACGAGAACCGTGAGCCATTGGACCACGAGATTGACCGTGGCGTTTGATAACACCTTGGAAACCTTTACCTTTTGAAGTTCCTGTTACATCAACAACATCGCCGGCCGCGAAAGTGTCAACTAGTAATTTCAGCACCAACTTCCAAGCCTTCAATGTTTTTGAATTCACGAATGAAGCGCTTAGGAGCCGTGTTTGCTTTTGCTACATGTCCTTTAGCAGGTTTGTTGCTCAATACGTCACGAAGATCGTCGAAACCAACTTGAACTGCGTTGTAACCATCTGTTTCAACTGTTTTAACTTGAAGAACAACATTTGGTGTTGCTTCAACAACAGTTACAGGGATTAATTCGCCAGCTTCAGTGAAGATTTGAGTCATTCCCACTTTTTTTCCCTAAGATTCCTTTTTGTCATGAGAAAAATGTTTCCTTTTCTATTATTTTTTTCAAAAAGTTTTTTTAACGAGCGTTTTTTTATGCTCAAACACAAGATACAAAAAGGCGTTAAGAACTCGCAGCAAAAATAGGAGATTGATGCAGCGAGCGACGCTCGCAAGGCAATCTATCTTTTTGCAAAGAGTTTAGCCTGTGTTCGATTGTGCTATTTAGATTAAAGTTTAATCTCTACGTTCACACCACTTGGAAGATCCAATTTCATCAAAGCGTCAACTGTTTTTTGAGTTGGGTTGATGATGTCGATCAAGCGTTTGTGAGTACGCATTTCGAATTGTTCGCGAGAGTCTTTATATTTGTGAGTCGCACGAATGATTGTGTAGAGGCTACGTTCAGTTGGAAGTGGGATTGGACCCGCAACTTCAGCACCTGTACGAGTAGCAGTTTCTACGATTTTTGCAGCCGCTGTATCAAGTGTACGATGTTCGTATGCTTTCAAACGGATGCGGATTTTTGTTTGCCATCTTTTTCTCCTTTTCGTCTATTTAAGATAATAGGCTAGCTCCACAAGAAAAACCGACAGGCGGTTGCGTGGCAATGCAACCGAGCGTGTCGCAACCTCTTGCATCAAAGCTACACGCTGTATTTTTTTACAGCACCATAGTATCTTAACACAAAAGATGCATGCATTGCAAAGGGATTTGAGAGATAACTATTTTTAATGAAAATGTTTTCTATCCATTTTGTTGTTTATTTTATAGGGAGAAAGTTTGACTATTTTTGAGATTTCTTTCTCGTTTTTAGTATAAAAGAAAACCACCTTTTCAAACAGGTGGTTTTTCGGGAGATTATTATGAAAAAGAAAAAGTTTTAGGATTTCTAAACAAAAGTTAGGAGATCTTTGTTTATGATTACTAGTATAAGGTCTTTAACTTAAAAATATCCTTAAGCTTTTTTAAAAAGTAATAAATTTTCTCCAGTTCACAGACGTCTTTAACAATATAAACGTCGCTCCCAGCTGTTTTCTAATTCTTCTCTACCAAAGCCGTAAAGAACCCCGATAGACTCAATCTTTTGTACTTTGAGCCCCTATAATACATCATGCTCACGATCACCGACCATAATTGTATCGCGAGAGATTTTGTAATTTTCGTTTTTTTCTAAGAGCATAACGAATAACATCTGCTTTTTTTACGTTTCTACTACCATCCATAGTAGCTCCAGCTACAAAGTCAAAAATAATCATACAGATCAAAGTGTTGAGAATTTGAGTTGAAAAATTTCTTTCAGGCTTTTGACGTTGCTACTATCAATTTCTTTGCCAGCCTGTTTCAGAGAAGACAATATGTCCCGGAATGCCTTTGATAAACTTCATTTTCATAGAGGCCTTTTTCAGAAAAATACTCATCGATAATATTCCACAGCTTGTAGACTTTCTTCCTCTAGAAAAATCCATAAAAGCGTTCAAAAAGAATCCTGCAAGTGGTGGACCGATGAAAAACTCTCAATTCTTTCTATCTTGCACTTCGATACCAAATTTTCCTAAAGCATAAGCCACAGAGTTGGTAATTCCTATCTAGAGTTGGTCAAAGGTACCCATCTAAATCAAATAAGATATCGTTTTGATACATCTTTGCCTCTTTCTGTTTTTCAAAAAGGCGGGAAATGTTCCCAGCCTCTTTCATCACTTATAAACTTGACCAGACACTTTCCAAAGATATTGGTTTGGTCGCGGTCAGGGTCCAACTGAGAAGGTGGAAATACGTACTCCTACTAACTCACTTACTCGCCGAACATAGTTTGCGAGCATTTTTCTGGAAGATCTTCCAAACTTTACGAACGCCAGTGATATCCTCAGACCAGCCTGGAAGCTCTTCGTAAATCGGCTTACAACGCTTTAAGCTGTTCCAAACTAGCTGGATAGTGGTCGATTCTTTGACCATCCAAATCATAGGCTACACAGATCTTGACTGTATCTAGACCACTCAAAACGTCGATGGAGTTAAGTGAAAGATTCGTGATGCCCTGACACACGGCGACTATGGCGCATGACAACAGAGTCAAACCAGCCTACTCGACGCGGACGGCCTGTTGTTGTACCATATTCATGGCCGACTTCTCGTAATGCGGTCTCCTACTTCATCGAAAAGCTCTGTCGGGGAATGGTCCCATCACCAACACGACTTGTATAAGCCTTTACAAACACCCAACTACTTTGTCAATCTTGCTAGGACCCACACCAGAACCGATCGTTACACCGCCAGCAACTGGATTAGAGGAGGTTACAAATGGATAAGTTCCTTGGTCAATATCTAGCATAACTCCTTGAGCCCCTTCAAAGAGCACTCGCTTGCCTTGATCCAATGCATCGTTTAGAGATGACAGAGGTATCTGTCACATACTGCTTGATTTGTTGCCCATATTCATAGTATTCTTCAAAAATATCATCAAAAGTTAATTGCTGTGCTATCGTACAATCTCTCAAAAGAGGCGGTTTTTCTCAGCTAAATTACGCTCCAAGCGTTCTCTGAAAAATGTCTTTATCTAAGAGATCTGCAATCCGGATACCAACACGCGCAGCCTTGTCCATATAAGCAGGGTCGATTCCTTTAATAGTAGTTCCGATTTTATTGTCACCTTTGGCCTCTTCCTGCAGGCGATCCAGCTCGATATGATAAGGCAGGATGACATGCGCCCGGTCAGAGATACGAAGGTTATCCGTTGTCACACCCTCCTCATGCAGTAGTTCAGTTCTTTGACCAGAGATTTAGGATTAACCACCATCCCGTTTCCAATGACTGAGATTTTTTTCTGGGAAGAAAAATCCTGATGGAATCAAGTGCAGTTTGTACTTCTTACCGTCAATCACGATGGTATGACCAGCATTGTCACCACCTTGATAACGAGCAATCACTTCGGCATTAGCAGAAAGGAAGTCTGTGATCTTTCCTTTTCCCTTCATCTCCCCACTGGGTTCCTACAACAACTACTGATGTCATAATTTTTGTCTGAGCTGAGACAGCTCGTCCTTTCTTACATACAAGGCAGGAATCTCACCTGCTGGTATATCTTACACTTTTATTATAAGAAATTTATTGCCATTTTTCAAGAAGAGATAGGGATTTCATTTGGATTTTAACTTTTGGAAAATGAATTAGTTTTTCACAAAAATCTGTTTTTCTGATATTTAATTAGTTTATTTTAAATAAAAAGTTCGGATTTTTATTAAAAATCGTAGTGAGAAATTTGTTTTCTTTTTCCGTTTGTAATAGACTAAAAATTACTATCATAGGACGGTGAAACGATGACGATTAATCAATTACTGCAGAAACTGGATACATCAAGCCCTATTCTTCAAGCGACCTTTTGGTCTGGAGAGGAAAAATCTGCGAGGTGACTTGGATGGACACTTAGCCCAAACTGCCCATCCAAGTCAACTCGGTTCAGCAATTTCCACCCAAGCATCCAAACAGACTTCAGCGAGCAACAACTAGAACTAATAACACCTATTGCTCACTCGACTAAGGAAGCGACGGCGCTTACTGGGGAGCCATCAGCGACGTGGCGGCCCGCTCGATTGATCAGAACGAGCGCCTCTGGCCCTCTGTCCATGCCACCGCAACTGACTGAAGAAGAGATTGTCATCGCTTGTCTGGAAAAACGACTATGAGCGCCACTACCGAGAGGGCTTGGCGGAAAAATATGGTAAAAACTACAGGCTATCTCTGGTATCCACTACAACATCGAGCTAGGGAAAGATCTAGTCACTGCTCTCTTTCAAGTCAGCTCCCTATCAATCGCTCAAGGACTTTTAAAAACGGCCTCTATCTCAAGCTGGCTCGAAACTTTCTGCGTTTCCGCTGGATCTTAACCTATCTCTACGGTGCTGCACCTTTGGCAGAAACTGGCTTCTACAGTCAGGACATTTCCCAGCCTATCCGCTCTTTTTCGTAACAGCGACTATGGCTATGTCAATGACGAGAACATTCAGGTATCCTACGCTTCTTTGGAGCAATATGTAACCGATATTGAAAAACTACGTTCAGTCAGGCGAGCTCAGCGCTGAAAAAAAGAATTTTACTCAGCCGTTCGCTTCCGTGGACAGAAAGCACAATCGTGCCTATCTGGAGCAAGGTATCACTTATCTAGAATTCCGCTGCTTCGATCTCAATCCTTTTGACCATTTAGGTATTAGCCAAGAAACCTTAGATACTGTCCATCTCTTTTTACTGAGCCTGCTCTGGCTAGATGATGTAGAAAAATGTTGATGCGGCATTAAAAAGCTGCCCACGACTTGAACCAAAAGATTGCTTGTAGCCATCCACTGACTGCCCTGCCCAGATGAGGCAGACAGCTCAGCCCTTCTACAAGCCATGGAAGAGCTCATCCAGCATTTTTGAACTGCCAACTTACTACCAAAACCTTATTTCAGCATCTTAAGGAGGCGCTACTAAAATCCTCAGCTAACCCTATCTGGCCAGCTCCTGCCTCATATCCATCATGATTCCTTAATGACCTTTGGGCTAGAAAAAGCAGAGGAATATCACCGCTACGCTTGGACTGCTCCTTATGCCCTCAAAGGCTACGAAAATATGGAACTATCCACCCAGATGCTACTCTTTGATGCTATTCAAAAGGGGCTTAATGTCGAAATTTTAGATGAAAATGACCAATTTCTCAAGCTTTGGCATGGTCGCCATGTGGAATATGTCAAGAATGGCAATATGACCTCCAAGGATAACTATGTCATCCCTCTGGCCATGGCCAATAAAAACCGTCACCAAAAAGATTTTGGCTGCAGCTGACTTTCCTGTTCCAGCTGGAGCAGAATTTTCTTCCCTAGAGGATGGACTGGCCTATTACCCTTTGATTAAGGACCGACAAATTGTTGTCAAACCAAAGTCAACTAACTTCGGACTAGGGCATCTCCATCTTCCAAGAACCAGCTAGTCTGGAAGCTTATCGCAAGGCTTTAGAAATCGCCTTTTTCAGAAGACGCTGCTGTCTTAGTGGAAGAATTTATCGCTGGAACGGAGTACCGCTTCTTTGTCTTAGACGGTCAGTGTGAGGCAGTCCTCTTGCGAGTAGCAGCCAATGTCGTCGGAGACGGTCAGCATACCGTGAGAGAATTGGTTGCCATCAAAAACGACAATCCCCTGCGCGGTCGAGACCATCGCTCACCGCTCGAAATCATTGAACTGGGGGACATTGAACTGCTCATGCTGGACCAGCAAGGCTATGGAGCAGATGATATCCTGCCTGCTGGAGTCAAGGTTGACTTGCGACGCAATTCCAATATTTCTACCGGCGGAGACTCGATTGACGTCACAGACAGCATGCACCCATCTTATAAGGAACTCTGCTGCGAACATGGCAAAGGCTATGGGAGCTTGGGCCTGTGGCGTTGACCTGATTATTCCTGACAGCTCTGCTATTTCTACCAAGGAAAATCCCAACTGCACCTGCATCGAGCTCAACTTCAACCCCTCTATGTATATGCATACCTATTGTGCTGAGGGGCCGGGCCAAAGCATCACCCCTAAAATACTGACCAAACTTTTCCCAGAAATGGACCGATAAAACACGAATCGCAGGGTATTCCTTGCGATTTTTGTTTTGATAACTATAGTAAAACTCTATAACAAGTACAACAAGCATTTGACTTACAAGCTTAAAACAAGCAACTTTCCAACAGTTCTTTTATGGCGCAGCTGGGCTAGCCAGTTGTCGGGATCCCTTCAAACCATAGATGATACCAGCCAAGCCACCAGCAACTGCTGCTACTGTATCAGTATCATCGCCCAAATTAACAGCTTTTAGGACAGTTTCCGGATAAGAAGTGCTAGTCAGCAGACACCAAAGTGCTGCTTCCAAGGTATCCACCACATAGCCAGTAGAGCGAATGTCATCTGCGGTCAGCTCTGCTAAAGTTTACAAACGAGGCATAGGTCGTACTAGTCTCTAAGCCTGATAATATTTCCGATAGTTGCCGGCCTTTTAAGAGCCTACGAGCAATAGCCACATAAAGCTGGCAGGCCTCTACGGAAGTCGCATGGGCATGTGTGATACTAGAAACAGCCTCAATATCAGACGGACTAGCTTCCGTAAAGGCTAGGGGTAGAATCCGCATCAACGAACCATTCCCATTGGAATATTCATCAGATAGACCGTGTCCTCTTGTCAAAGCTTCGCGAGTCGCATTTCCTACACCAAAGGTCAAATCATCTGGTGTGTAAGCTCCCTCAAAGAGCCAATGTTTAAACCGCTGCTGCATATCGGCAGGGTCAATCTTACCTTTTCCCCGGATAGAATCACAGGTCGCCAAAACAAGGCTGGTGTCATCTGACCAAGTGCCAGCTGGTTGCTGATAGCTACCATAGCCCACCATCTCAACCGCTTCAAAACTGCCACGGGTCAAGAATTCATACGGAACTCCTAATGCATCAGCTACTGCCAGACCATAGATAGCCGCTTTCAAAGATTGATTCATGCTAGCCTCCTTTGTTTTATTATACTATTTTTGATCGTAAAATTCTTCCTAACCCCAAAAAACAAGCACAGTCATGCACTTGTTTTTCTTTTTTGTGTTAAAATAAAAGGTATGGACAAAATTATCAAAACTATCTCAGAAAAATGGTTCTTTCCGCGCGTATGTGCTGGATAGCACAGAGACAGTTCGGACCGCTCAAGAAAAACATCAAACTCAAGCAAGTTCTACTGTTGCACTTGGCCGCACACTGATTGCCAGCCAGATTTTGGCTGCAAATGAAAAAGGCCAGACCAAGATTACCGTCAAGGTTCTCGGGACCAGCTCACTAGGTGCGATTATCACAGTGGCAGATACAGAGGGTAATGTCAAAGGCTATGTGCAAAATCCCGGTGTAGATATCAAAAGACAGCCACTGGCGAAGTGCTGGTTGGTCCTTTTTGTCGGCCAAAGGCGAATTCCTCGTTATCACGGACTATGGCACGGGCAATCCTTACAACTCCATGACTCCTCTCATCTCTGGAGAAATCGGCGAAGACCTAGCTTTCTACCCTAACCGAAAGCCAGCAGACACCTTCTGCAGTTGGTCTCAATGTTCTCTTTGGATGAGAAATGATAAAAGTCAAAGGTTGCAGGTGGTTTCTTGGTACAAGTTCTGCCTGGTGCTAAGGAAGCTGAAATCGCCCGCTTTGAGAAGCGGATTCAAGAAATGCCTGCTATCTCAAAACTACTGGAATCCGATGACCATATCGAAGCTCTGCTGGCTGCCATCTATGGTGATGACCCATACAAACGCCTGTCTGAAGAGGAAATCCGCTTCCAGTGCGACTGTAGCAAAGAGCGCTTCATGAATGCCTTGGCTACCCTGCCAAAGGCTGACTTAGAAGAGATGCGTGACCAAGACCAAGGAGCTGAAATCGTCTGCCAATTCTGCCAGACAGCCTATCACTTTGACCAAAAATGACCTGGAGGAACTGATTCGTGACAAATCTTAATACCCCTTTTATGATCGGAAAAGTCGAAATTCCCAATCGCACAGTTCTGGCACCTATGGCCGGCGTAACCAACTCTGCTTTTCGGACCATTGCTAAGGAGCTGGGAGCTGGACTCGTTGTCATGGAAATGGTCTCTGACAAGGGTATCCAGTATAACAACGACCCTTCACATGCTCCATATTGATGAGGGAGAAAATCCCTGTTTCTATCAGCTGTTTCGGTAGCGACGAGGACAGCTTTAGCTCGCGCAGCGAATTTTATCAAGAAAACACCAAGACGGATATTGTCGATATCAATATGGGCTGCCCGGTCAATAAAAATTGTTAAAAATGAGGCTGGAGCTAAATGGCTCAAAGGATCCCTGAGAAAAATCTATAAAATCATCAACAAGGTCCAGTCCGTTCTGGATATTCCCTGACAGTCAAGATGCGGACTGGCTGGTCTGATAGCTCACTGGCTGTAGAAAATGCTCTGGCAGCTGAAGCCGCTGGCGTCTCAGCCCTGGCTATGCACGGTCGCACCCGTGAGCAAATGTATACTGGTCATGCTGATCTTGAGACCTTACACGATGTAGCCCAAGCTCTGACTAAGATTCCTTTTCATTGCTAACGGTGATATTCGAAGTGTACAAGACGCCAAACAGCGTATCGAGGAAGTCGGTGCCGATGCCGTCATGGTAGGTCGAGCAGCTATGGGAAATCCCTACATCTTTTAACCAAATCAACCACTACTTTGAAACCGGCGAAATCCTTCCCAGACCTCAGCTTTGAGGATAAAAATGAAAATTGCCTACGAGCACCTTTGTCGATTAGTCAATCTCAAGGAGAATATGTATGCTATTCGTGAATTCCGCGGACTAGCACCACACTATCTTCGTGGAACTGCTGGTGCTGCTAAGCTCCGTGGTACTATCTCACAAGCTGAAAGTCTAGCTGAAATTGAGGAACTCTTGCACATTCAAAAATAATAAAAAACGTCTGGGACAAGTTGTCCCAGACGTTTTAAATAACTATTCTAATGTATAGTAGTCCGTTCCCATATTGCATAAAAGATAATGAAGTAAGATACCATCTTAAAAATTCAGTTTAGTCCTTCAATCCCATTTAATATAGAAAAGATTCACTAATTAAACACTCTACAGCTTACTGCTGTTGCTTTTCTCCATTCTCAATTTTCGTTTTGTGACTTCAAACTTGAGTTGCCCAGACTTGACACCGACTTTCAATGTTTGCCCTGTCATCACTTCCCCTTTTAATAGCAATTCTGCCAACCGGTCTTCTATCTGAGTCTGTAAAGTCCTGCGCAATGGACGTGCTCCCATTTCTATATCATAGCCTTCTTTCGCTAGCAATTTCATAGCACTAGTTTGGAATTTAAGAGTAATCCCTTGCTCAGCTAAGCTAGCAACCAACGGCTTGACCATGATCTTGACAACTTCTTGCATATCCTGTTCAGACAGACTATGGAAAACAACCTTTTTCATCAATTCGATTGATAAACTCTGGACGATAGGTCTTTTTGAGTTCTTCTAGCATACGTTTTTCCATATTTTCCTGATCCAATCGAATATCTCTAGCTCCAAAACCAACTGTTTTATCATCTCGAAGACTAGTCGCTCCTAGATTGCTCGTCATGATAATAATAGTATTTCGAAAAAGTCAATTTTGCGCCCTTTGCTGTCTGTTAACACACCATCATCCAAGACTTGCAGAAGAATATTGAAAATATCAGGATGGGCTTTTTCAACTTCATCAAAAAGCAAGACCGAATATGGACGATTTCGAACTTTCTCAGTCAATTCGCCCCCCTCTTCATATCCAACATAACCTGGAGGTGCTCCATTAAGACGACTAGCAGCAAACTTCTCCATATATTCACTCATATCAAATCGAATGAGGGCAGATTCATCGTCAAAGAGTGTTTCGGCTAACGCCTTAGCTAACTCCGTTTTCCCAACTCCAGTCGGTCTAAAAACATGAAAGAACCAATTGGTCGTTTATGAGAGCGAATACCCGATTGATTGCGACGAATAGCTCTGCTAATAGCAGAAATAGCTTCATCTTGTCCTATCACACGCTTATGGAGTTCTTTTTCTAAATGGAGGTATTTTTTAGCATCTGTCTGAGTCAGTTTTTGAACAGGAATCCCAGATAAACGACTCAATGTTTCCAAAATATCAGCCTCATCTACTATTAAATCAGTTAAAAACAGGTTGATTTTCTTCTTTAATTAAGCGACTTAACTTAGCAAACTGACCCGCTAAAATAGCCTGATCAGCTGGACTCAAATCACTCGGAGATTGCCCTTTCGATCTATTGTTTTGCACCGTTGCGCTGGTCTCGTCTAAAAGATCGATAGCCGAATCTGGTAATTGCTTGCTCGTCAAATAACGGTGAGCATATTTAACCGCCGCCTCAATAGCTTGATCCGTAATCACAACCTTATGGTGCGCCTCATAATTCGTCTTTAACCCCTGTAAAATAGCAATGCTGTCAGAAACACTAGGTTCTTCCACAACAATCTTAGCAAATCGACGAGATAGCGCCGCATCCTTTTCAATATGCTTCTGATATTCCTCTTGTGTCGTCGCACCAATCGTTCGGAGCGTACCACGAGCCAGAGCAGGGTTTTAAGATATTGGCTGCATCCATCGTAGAATCAATCCCGCTACCAGAACCCATGATAGTATGAAGTTCATCGATAAATAGAATCACCTGACCATCTTCTTCAATATCATCAAATGATATTGTTCATACGTTCCTCAAAATCCCCACGGAAGCGCGTACCAGCTACCACATTCATCAAATCAAGTTCCAAAAACACGCATTTTTGACAACTCATAGGCACTTGACCCGAAGCTACACGTTGCGCCAAACCAAGAGCCAAAAGCTGTTTTCCCAACTCCAGCATCTCCTACTAAGACAGGATTATTTTTCGTTTTACGACTCAGTACTTGTATCATCCGAGAAATTTCTCGATCTCGACCAATCACAGGCTCTAAACGCCCTGAGCGGGCTAGCTCTGTCAAATCTCTCGTATATTCTTCTAATCCACCACTTTGGGTTGGAGGCATTCCCATCATATTGGCCATATTTTGCTTCGCTTGTTTGAAAACCTTTATGCAAGCTTCGAATAGCTTTTATATTATCTTTTGTCCAACCAGCCTTTTGTTCAAGATTTTTAAAGCAAATCCTTAATCCGCAAAACGCCTTCTTTATCCTCATAGCTAAAACCAACAAACTCTAGTATACGAGTAGCTAGTGTCCCTCGATCACTGATGATCGCATACAATAGATGCTCTGTTCCAAGTTCTTTAGCATAGGTAACTTCCGCAACAGCCTTTCCTTCTTCAAATAAAGCTGTCAAGCGATGAGAAAAAGGCAAAATAGAGAAATTTGACTCCTTTTGAAAAGACTTTCCAACCACATGATAAGCAGCATCTTCAAAGTCATCTACCTCAAGCGGATAATCATTTAAAACAGATCCTGCTACACTATAAGGATAATTTGAAAAAAGCCAGCAACAAAATGCCATGATTCCAGATAATCCGCCTGAAAATGAGCCGCTAATTTCTGCGCTTCTTCAAGACTAACAATTAAAGCTTTTGAATATTTCATCAATTTATATTCCTTTTCTATCAAGTTGTTGTAAAAATTTTTCTTTAACATTCGAGCACGGATAAGAGGTGCATCTTCTCCCAAAAACACAGTCCAGTAGCTGTGGCTAAAAGAAGATTCCCTTCCCGTTCACTGACCACTTGTTCATCAAATAGAAGCTGCATTAAATCTGTAAAAACCTGCTGACTGACTCGCTCTCCAACATGGTCTAATAAATCGCAAAGCATCTGATGATGATCAGAAAATTCTATTTTACCAATACGGATATACCCACCGCCACCACGCTTGCTTTCCACGATATAACCTCGACTTTCTGTAAATCGAGTCTTGATGACATAATTGATCTGACTAGGTACAGACCTGAAGACATCTGCTAGTTCACTCCGCTTTTAGTTCTACTATTCCAGCTTGAGCTAATATTTCTTTGATATAAGCCTCTATATTATCTGAAGTATTTTTACTACCCCATGAAAAATCCTTTCTAACCAACCCAGTCACTCTTTCTTCTAGTTAGTTTATTTTACATTTGACATTGACTATCTTTGACTAAAATTATATCGAAAATATTGTATTTTTGAAAGAAAAAAAGACCATGATTTCAATCTATAGTAATAAAGATTATATCTCTCTCATACGAAAATGAATCGCAGATTCAAAAACTAACAATAAAAACCTTGGATTTCTCCAAGGTTTTTGACATCTATTAGTTTTGTCCAAGAGCTGCTGCCATTGTTGCTGCAACTTCTGATTCAAAGTCGTTAGCAGCTTTCTCGATACCTTCACCCACTTCAAAGCGAGCGAACTCAACTACTGAAGCATTAACAGACTCAAGGTAAGCTTCAACTGTCTTGCTGTCATCCATGATGTATACTTGTGCAAGAAGCGTGTATGCTTGGTCCACTTTTGTATTATCCAAGAAGAAGCGATCCATTTTACCTGGGATAATTTTGTCCCAGATTTTTCTGGTTTACCTTCTGCAGCCAACTCAGCCTTGATGTCTTCCTCAGCCTTTTGCAACAACTTCTGCTGTCAACTGTGCTTTAGAACCATATTGGAGATGCGGAAGAGCTGGTTTACCAACCATTGCACGGCTTTCGTTGTCTTGATCGATAACGTGGTTTAACTGTGCCAATTCATCTTTAACAAACTGCGCATCCAACTCTTTGTATGAAAGAACAGTTGGTTTCATTGCAGCAATATGCATTGAGATTTGTTTTGCAAGGGCATCGTCGCCACCTTCAACAACAGAGATAACACCGATACGGCCACCGTTGTGTTGGTATGCACCGAAGTGTTGTGCATCTGTTTTTTCAATCAATGCAAAGCGACGGAATGAGATTTTTTCTCCGATAGTTGCTGTTGCAGATACGTATGTAGCTTCAAGAGTTTCACCTGAAGGCATTGTCAAAGCAAGTGCTTCTTCGTTGTTAGCTGGTTTGCCTTCAGCGATTACTTTAGCTAGTTGCGTTTACCAAGTCAATAAATTGAGCGTTTTTCGCAACGAAGTCAGTTTCAGCATTTACTTCAACAACAGCAGCAACATTACCGTTTACGTAAACGCCTGTCAGACCTTCAGCAGCAACACGGTCAGCTTTCTTAGCTGCTTTTGCCATTCCTTTTTCGCGAAGCAATTCAATCGCTTTTTCGATGTCACCATCAGTTTCAACCAATGCTTTCTTAGCGTCCATGACACCAGCACCAGATTTTTCACGCAATTCTTTTACAAGCTTAGCTGTAATTTCTGCCATTTTGATTCTCCTATAAATATGTTTTAAAAATAGGAGAGCCAGGGCCGCCCGCCCTCCTAAGTTATTACTAATTATTTAAATTAAGCGTTGTCGCCTTCTACAACTTCAACGATTTCTTCAATTGAGTCTGCTTGCGCTTCAGAAGCTGCAAATTCTGCTTCAACAGCTGCTACAGCATCTTCTCCTTGACGACCTTCGATAATAGCGTCAGCCATTTTAGCAGTGATCAATTTAACAGCGCGGATAGCATCATCGTTAGATGGAATGATTACATCAATATCATCTGGATCTGTATTTGTGTCAACCATCGCAACCACTGGGATACCAAGCTTCTTAGCTTCTTTAACAGCGATTTGCTCTTTATGTGGGTCAACTACGTACATTACATCTGGGATACGTGGCATTTCTTCGATACCACCCAAGAATTTTTCAAGACGTGCACGTTGTTTGTTAAGAAGCGCTACTTCTTTCTTAGGAAGAACTTCGAAAGTTCCGTCTTCTTCCATGCGTTTGATTTCTTTCAAACGAGCTACACGTTTTTGGATAGTAGACCAGTTTGTAAGAGTTCCACCCAACCAACGGTGGTTGATGTAGTATTGACCAGCACGTTCTGCTTCGTCTTTTACTGCTTCAGCAGCTTGCTTTTTAGTACCAACAAACAAGATGATTGCATCATTTGCAGCAGCATCACGGATAAAGTCATATGCTTGGTCTGCATATTTTTACAGTTTGTTGCAAGTCAATAACGTGGATACCGTTACGCTCTGTGAAAGATGTACTTAGCCATCTTAGGGTTCCAGCGACGAGTTTGGTGACCAAAGTGAACACTCAGCCTCAAGAAGTTGTTTCATTGAAATTACTGCCATGAGTAAATTCTCCTTTTTGTTTATTTCCTCTTTTTAGATTTCAGCTCATCAAGACCACCCGAAGGCAACAGTCCCACAATTCATCTAAAATGAAGTATTTTGCCATTTACACGGCATCTACCATTGTAACAAATTTAAAATCATTTGACAAGCTCTTTCCCTTATTTTTTTACAGCAATTTCTTTATCTATCTGTTAGTTTTTATTTTCTTTTCAAGATTATTTCCATTTCGTATTTTCAGCAGTATTGACGAAAGCGATTTTTAATGTAAAATAATAACTGTTGAGGCGGTATAGCCAAGTGGTAAAGGCACGGCTCTGCAAAAAGCTTGATCGTCGGTTCAAATCCGTCTACCGCCTTTTTCAGAATTTTATCTTTTTATCTTTTTCAAAGATCCTTTCGAGGGTCTTTGTGATATACAAAGAGGCTGGGACAAAGTCCTAGCCTCTCAGATTATCTTTTGGATTGTCGAGCAAGACGCAGTGGTTGAGTGGGCTCTACTACGCTGATTTCATCAGCTTTACAGCCCCTCTCTAACTGTGCCGGAGATGGAACGACGAAATCGAATTCTAACGAGATTACCGATTTCTGTCCCACTCTCTTTTGCTTATATTAAACTTTCTCCTTTTTACTATCAAACTCTGAAATCAATTTTTGATACCAATAAAAGCTATCTTTACGTATTCTCTCTAAACTACCTCCCTCTTCCTCATCTCGATCAACATAAACAAAGCCATAACGTTTTCCATAACCATTGAGCCAAGAAAGCAAATCTGTAAAAGACCATGTGCAATAACCTAGCACCTCGCAACCATCTTCTATGGCATTTTTGTACGGCTGTAATATGATCTTTCAAGATACTCAATTCGATAAGAGTCGTGTACTTCTCTATCTTTCTGTCAAACTATCGTATTCTCCCAGACCATTTTCTGTAATCATGATTGGAATATCATAACGACTGGTGATGCGACGCAAAGCGATGCGTAAACCCGTGGGGTCAATTTCCCATTCCCAGCTAGTACGTTCCAAATGTTCATTTTTAACATGTTTAAATTGGTCTGGTTCTCCTGCTTCAGCATTTGGTACATTCGCTGCAAAGGTATGAGACTGATAATAGTTTACGCCTACAAAGTCTGGTCTACCAGATTTTAGAATATCAAAATCTCCTTCACGAATATCTAATTCTATTCCAAATTGATTTTTCAGATAAGCCAAGGCTGTTTTGGGGTAGCGTCCTAGTATATAGGCATCCATCCAATACCAAACATTGACATCCAATGATTGTTCTGTCGCTAGAACATTCTCAGGCCGATTATCCAGAGCATAGAGGACAGGAAAAGGCAAAAGCTTGGGCCGATTTGACCTTTTATATTCAACTCATGGAAACGCTTGATAATTGTTGCGTTTGCCAAATTGACAATATGATTGACTTGATGCATCCGCTTGATGTCTTTAATGCCTGGAGGGAAATAGCCATCTCTGTAGCCTAGGCCTACAAACACATTTTGCTCGTTAAGTCCTATCCAATACTTTACTCGATCTCCAAAAATTTTCAAATAATACTTCAGCATAATATAGGAAATCATCGATTATCTTTCTAGACTCCCAGCCACCGTACTCTTCTTGTAGAACTTGAGGTAAGTCCCAGTGGTAGATTGTAATAATGGGTTCAATATTATACTTTAGCAGTTCATCAATAAGATTTGAATAAAAATTCAACCCCTTTCTGATTAACTTCTCCTCGTCCTTCAGGCAAGATACGAGTCCAAGCAATAGAGAACCGATAGGGCTTTCAAGCCCATTTCTGCCATCAACTTTAACATCTTCTTTATAGCGATGATAGTGATCCACCGCCACATCACCTGTCGTGTTTTTAAAGGTTCTATTAGGCTGGCGGACAAAAATTGTCCCATATAGACAAACTCTTGCCATCTTCATCCCAAGCACCTTCAACCTGATAGGCTGCCGAAAGCCGATCCCCCAGAGAAAAGTCTCTAGAAAACTTTGTCACATCAATCAAGCTGCTGCACTCCTTCTGCTTCTAAAAGCTGCCATTTCAGCTTCTTGTTTAACAAGCTGTTCTTCGTATTTCTTAAGAATGGATAATAGATCAACATAGCTGGAATAATCAAAATGTAATCCCAAATGAAATTTTGCCAACGAAGTGTTGTCAAGTAGTTACTGAATCCCATTGGCAACTGTGCACTGACAACGATCCACGCTGGAATGAGTAAAACCAGTTTGATAAGCAAAATAGGTCAGAATCATCATAACAGGCACATTAAGTACATAAGGAATACATAAGATTGGATTAAACATAATTGGCATACCAAATGTTACTGGCTCATTGATACCAAACCAACCTGGAATAAGTGAGATTTTAGATACGGCACTAATTTGTTTCGATTTAGATCTCAATCCCAATAAAACTAAAGCCCAAGTGTTACCTGTACCTCCGACTAGAGCCATAGGAGTGTATAGCAAAAACTGGGAAGAATTGCATCGGTTGACCTGCAGCATGAAGAGCAGCATTAGTGGTTGCGGCTTGAATTCCTAACGGCGAGATAATTGGGATAATAATTAAAAGTACCGTGGATACCAAAGCACCAAAGAACCAAGGCAAGCATACAAAGCAAGACAATACCAGGAACAGAAGATACTGCACTAAGTGGGGCACGCAAAAGAGCCATAAATCCAGATGGAACTGTATATGCACCTGCTGTCAAAGCACCGATTCCAACATTCAACAAAAGGAAAAGTGTAATAGAGAAGAAAACAGGTAAAATAGATCCAAAACTATCTTGCAAAAATTGTGGCACAACGTCTGGCATCTTAATCTTAATATCTTTTTCGTAGCAGAATTTTTCAATTTGTACGACGACAAAAAAACAATAAAGAAGCTCACGAACATTCCTTGTAGAACCAAAGGAAGTCTAACTGAACACCGGAAAATTGTTCAGTGTCGACAAACGGCCCTGCCACTAGCATAAATGTTACTGCTGTATCAACCGCTGCCATGATGGGAGATTTCAACTTCAGATTTTTAGCATAGTTGTAAGCAAAAAAGATAGCTACCCAAATAGAAATAAAATCCATCGAATAACGGAAAGGCAAAGTCAAAGTATTATAGACCGCGTCTCCCGTCTTAAACCAACCTAAGGCTGTTTCGTTCCCAACTGCGGCTAAGACCTGAAATAAAGAACCTACCGTAATCAGTCCCAAAAGAGACCCCATACCAGCCTGCAAAGACTGGATAAAAACATTATTAGCTAGCTTATAACCAAATTCTTGAAGTTTAGTCATAAACTTACTATTGAACAATTTTTCCATCAGAAAAACCTCCTTAAGATATTTCCTCAATTAATTGGAAGATTTTTTTACAATCTCCCATTGCATATTCCATTGCTGGAATACTGGCTGCCGGCTTGGTTACTGTTGATTTAACAGAATCCAGCTTATAGGACACCTGTGGTCCTAATAAAAACGACATCATAGTCATTTACATAATCTTGATATTCCATCAAGCCAACCGCTTTGATGGCTAGTTCGAATCCTTGATCACTAGCATACTGTTCCATTTTTTTCATCAATATACTTGTAGACATACCTGCCGCACAAATTAATAAAACCTTCATTTTCTTTCTCCTTTTTGATTGGAATGGAGTTCAATCATCTCAGTAATAAGATCAATAGCCAAAAGGCTAGTCATAAAATGATCTTGAGCATGTACTAGTAATATGCTCAATTCTTGACCATTTCCTCGAGCTTCTTCCTGTAGTAACTCTGTTTTGTAGAATGGTGGGCTTTTTGAATCGCACTATTTGCTTCAACCATGAGTTCATCTACTTTATCAAACTCACTTGCTTTAGCTTTTTGGCCTTCAAAAGCGAGAGAGCGAGCTGTACCTGAGTTAGCTATCAAGGACATGGCAATAATTTCTGCTGAATTATTCCACTCTTCCATACAAGATTCCTCCTTTCCAATCAACTTCTTATCCACAGTTTACTATAGCTCTGCATCACTGTCAAAAGCGCTTACATCGTCTATTTATACAGTTTTAAAACTTAGTGTATATTTTTGTACAAAGAAGTATACTCAAAGTTATGATAAAAATAATCACGAATTCGGGTTTGAAAATACCTAAACTAGAGCTTTTATAAGATACCTTTTATTTCCACTTTACTATATTTCTTCTCTTTCTAAAATTTAGTGTATAAAAATAACAGTAATTTTTACTAATGTATAAAACAAAGAAAAAGCGTATAAAAAAATCAACAAAACTGTCCAGCTTGCTAAAAGGGGTTACTTTCTATAGTGGCTTATTATATACTTGATTTATGAAGATTATCAGAGAATTACAAATCACTTCAGAGGAATTTTATGACTTTCTGAGAGTGAATTTCTAAATCAAATGAACGAATCTGACAATCCAGCAAAAATATACAGGTAAACTAAAGAAAGGACTTCGCTATTCAAAATTGTCAGATAATGTCTTCACTAAGACCGATTATGAGATTCTAGAGTATCGCCGCCATGAACGCTACGTCATACAAATTTCATCACATAGTGAAAAAGCTCACCACATCCTACCATACAAAGCCTTGTTCAAAGGGGCTTGAAGTTACCTTGGAGCAAGAACAAAAACAAGTTAACAAAAACTTCAAAAAATAAGGCGATTAAATGGATAGGAAAACCTCTTGTATTTTCGGACGCCTATCGGAAAAATCTATATAAAAATTCAAGGAGAAATCGAAAAATCCGTAAAGAACAAGCTCAATGACAAAATTTGCCATCCTGCAACATTTTTGCGTGCTTTAAAGTATGCCTAGATTAAAAATATTATTTTAAGGAGAAGTATATGAAACAAGGTATTATTCCTCAGTATTGGAAACAAGAAGTAAACGGACGATATTTAACCAAAAGCAACTCAGATTTTCAGCCCACTTCCTATTTTAACTGACACGATAGCTACTCATTTAACCACCAAAAACGGTGATCAACCAGCATTTCCGTCTATCTACTTTAACGAAGAAATTCCCTAGAGAATTGGCCAAGAGATCATACAAACATTCTCACTCCCGTATCCTTCCAATCCGGAAGCTCATATTGTCAAAGCGACAGAAGACGGTATTTTTGTTTATGCCTTGTCCCAGCGTGGGTTATTTTATGGGGCAATTTCTATTATCCAAATGTTACAAGATGGCTACTTACCCTATGGTCTAGCTTATGACGAGACCTGTCTGTTCCGAACGTGGACTTAAGGTCTTTTTGCCTTCTAAAAAGAATATGGCCTTCTTTAAACAATTTGTTGATATGCTAGCTTTCTTTAAGTACAACACTCTTATGATTGAAATCGGCGGTGCTATGGAATATAAAAACACCCTGAAATCAATCAAGAGTGGGTTAAATATTGCGCGGACATGGCCGAATACTCTGGTAAAACAAAGGAAATCCAAGACTACACTTTCCCTTGGTACAAGAATGCCATCCACATGGAAAAATGGCGATGGAGAATTTTTGAGTCAAGCAGACGTAAAAGAGTTAGTCCTCTACTGTAAGGAACGATTTTTTGAGGTGATTCCTGAAGTACCATCCCTCGGTCATTGCGACTATTTGATGCTAGGGCATCCAGAGATCGCCGAAATACCTGAAGATCCATACCCAGATACTTACTGCCCTTCTAATCCAGCCTCCTACGAACTTCTCTTTGATGTATTAGATGAAATCGTGAACGTTTTTAAACCTGGTGTTATTAATATCGGACACGACGAATACTACTCTATCGCCATGTGCGAGCATTGTAAAGGGAAAATCCGGGGCAGATATCTTTGCTCAGGATATCATAAAAAAATTTATGATTATCTGAAAAAGAAAAAAACGTTCGTACAATGATTTGGGGCGACAAGCTACTGAAAAAATGCGATCGTACCTGATGCAGGGCCTTTTTGGCGGAGCAGAAATCGTCATGTACACTCCTCAATTCAAAAAAGATACAGGCAAAAAAGTTGGCATCATGCCGGCAACCTGGCAGGCTATTCACCAAATTCCTAAAGATGTCGAAATTCTCCATTGGCTCTGGAGCCTGGATGAAAAACTAGAAGATGAAGTTTTAGAAGAAGGCTTCACTATTTGCTATGGAAACTTTGAGGGCTATCTCTTCCCGCATTGGACTGAGCATTTTGAAGAAAGGTAGCAAAGGAGCTATTATCTCTAACTGGAGTACTCTAAATGAAATCATCTTGCAAAGAAATATTATTTTCTTCGGTTTGGCCTATGCTTACGAGATGTTTTGGAATCATGACTATCGTGATGAAGACTATGCTACTATCCGTGATAAAACCCTGTCTTACCTCTTCCACTACCACTATCCTGAACTGCAAAATCATTCACGAACTCTTGAAGTGCAGTCTCATCCGAGTTGGATTGAAGTCAGCTATGCAACGGATTATTTTTGTAGAATATGAATGGTTTGTAGATGGAGTCTTCCCTGAAATGGAAACCTATCAAATCGGAAATATCCTTCTAACCTATGCTGATCAAACCGAGGTTACTGTTCCAATTATCTTCGGAGAAAACATTGGTAAAGCAAGTGTTAGCTGGGACCGTTCACTCAACAAAAATCCTCTGCCAGGCGAGCCTATCTATAAAGTAGATGAGCAATTATTTGAAGTCTCTCTTAGAACCAAACCTTACCAAAAATGGTCAGCAAACTTTCTTTCGCATTTCCTATTCAAAACCCTTATCCTGAAAAGGAATTACAAAATGTGGAAATCAAAGTGTCTCCTGATAAAGACTGCCACATTTTTATAGATGAAATCGCCTATTATTGTTAAATTAGAAAAATTATACTATTTTCTTAATTAGAAAGATCTAAATTTATGAAAAATCAGAACCAAAAAGTATGTTTTCCCTATTAGTATTAAGCCTGAGCAAACATACTTTTCGGATGTCAATCATAAGCCCTTCTTATGGTTGAGGGCGATACCTGCTAGCGCCTGTTTTGGGAATATACATTAGAAGAAGCACAAACCTATTTAGAAAATCGTGCCAAGCAGGGATTTTCTGTAATTCAGGTGCAACTGCTTCCTCAATATTTTTCATCAATGTAACCGTAGAGGACATAAACCGTTTTTAGTAGAAGGCAATTTGCATTCTGTCAATCCTATTTATTTTGATGAAGTTGAGAAAGTTCTTCAATATGGTAAAAAGCTAGGATTGAACTTTGCTATCGCTCCCATTTGGCTCAGTAGCTGGGAGCAGGATTGGTATCAATATTTTCACGGCCAAACCGTGCTTGATTATTCTGCTTTTGTTGCTCAACGCTATTGTCATCTAGATAACATCATCGCCTGGATTCATGGAGGGGATGATGACGCTTTGTCTCTTCACTCAACGATCCACCAGAGCGCGAAATATTTATAAAGCAGGTCAATCCCAATATTGCTGCAACTTATCATGCTGGAATATCTGGTGGATGGAATTTTTAGCGATCAAAATTGGTTTGATTTCGGCATGGCTTATAGCTATGATAAAGATGACTGTTTCAAACAATTTCAGGATTTTAAAAGTCGTTATCCAGATAAACCTATTTTATTGGGAGAGAGCCATTATGAGGGAAATGAAGGCATTAGTACGGACATCCTTCGCCATTATGCCTACTCTTCTCTTATCCTAGGCAACTGCGGTCATACCTATGGTCACAAAGATATTTGGATGGGAACTATGTTTTGGGCACAGAGCCTTTGCTCTGCTGCTTCTCATCATATGGAAGTAGCTAAGGACATTTTAGGGATCAACTAGATTGGAGCAAAAATGCAGCCCGACTTTAAAGGAAGATGGCTGCAAACTCTTCGTTCCAAAGATGCCTCATGCTAGCTCAAAACCTATTCCAACCAGCATAAATATAAACAGAAAATGAACTTGTAGCCTATATTTCCGACTTTCGCTGGTTTAGATCGACACAACCTGTTCATAAAGGGAAATGGATTGACCCTATATCAGGACGCGAAAAACAGCTTAACTGGTTAGAGGAAGATACTTTACAAATACCAGGATACAATGCTACCGGACACACAGATTGGCTACTATATCTAGAATTAAAGGAGGTGAACAAGTGAGTGAAAACAGTTTATCCAGCAATTCTTACGTCTTAGCTTACCATTCTCATTGCAATTTTTGTTGGCTAGTGCTGTCAATCTAGCAGATGTAGTGATGATTGGTCAACTAGGAGAAAAACAAATTGCAGCAGCAGGTGCTGCCAATCAAATTTTTTTCCTCTTAACAATTGTACAGTTTGGCATTGGTAGCGGTGCATCTGTTTTTATGGCTCAATTCTGGGGGCTCGGCGGATTGCCGATATGAAAAACCTTGGGATTAGTCTACATGCTAAGCGGTCTTATTTCGATTTTCTTCACTCTAGTTTCCTTGCTCTTTTCTAACCAGCTAATTAGCTTCTATATCCATGATGCTGAAGCTATCCATTTGGGAGCTCAATATCTCTCTATCGTTTGCTGGACCTACCTTATGACAGCCATCACTACTTCTTTGGCTACTATATGCCGTTGCAGTAACGAGGTTTTCTTGCCAACCCTTACTAGCCTCTTTATCTATGGCTACTAATATCATAGGTAATGCGATTCTTATCTTTGGTCTATTTGGGTTTCCCTAAGCTAGGACTTGCTGGAGCTGCTATCGCCACTTTTATTGCTCGATTGCTTGAGCTTTGTTGCCCTACTTTTTGGTGTTTATCGTACAAAAATGGCTGGAGCTGCTCGCTTATCAGAGTTATTTTCCTTCCACAAAGGATTTCGTATACCAATTTCTTAAAAAAACCCTGCCTGTCGTTTTTCAATGAAGGTGCTTGGTCACTAGGAACTACCATCGGCCTAGCTATCATTGGACTTTTTAGGAACAGAGGTTGTGGCTTCCACCCAAATCGCTAGTGCTATCGCTCAGATTGGATTCGTTTTTGTTCGAGGAGCTGGAAATGCCGTAGCCGTTATGCTTGGAAATACAATCGGAGAAAACCACATCGAAAAGGCCTTACGAGATTCTAAACGCTTTTTAGCCTTATTGCCATTTATTGGACTTATCGTTAGCCTTCTCTTACTCTGGGCTATGCCTCTCGCTCTCAAACTTTATCACTTGAGTAGTCAAACAGAGCAACTAACTGTATTAATGATTCAACTAAATGCACTATTATTTATCCCCAAATCCTTCAGTGTTGTACTAATTGTCGGCATTTTACGAAGTGGCGGAGATACAAATTATGCTTGCTTGCTAGATGTTTTTGCCGATTTGGCTCTTCAGCATTCAATTGGTTATGCTCTTGTCACTCTACAAGCTCCAGTGTGGTTGATTTTTCTTGTGATTAATGGAGAGGATATTCTCAAGCCTATCTAGGGGTATCCCCCGCGTCTTTTCTGGCAAATGGCTACACAATCTCGTACATGAACGTATATAAAAACACCTCAATGAGTAACTTGTCTTTAAGTTGGAGTAAGCTCCAAATTCAAAGACAGTTCCTTCATTAGGTGTTTTTCTATATTTTATTTCTCTATACTAAGATTTTTATAATTTTCGTAGCATATGAATCATTGTGCTAACCTCGATATCATCTATAATAATCTTAAAACTCCTTTCTACTGTTCGCATAATTTTACGAATATGCTTGTAATCTTCAGGGAACTTTTCAATGACCTCTTCAGCCTCTTTAGAAAGTTTCTTTACGGCTTCTCTTGACAAAGAACGTTCTACCAAACAAGCGATATGTACAAATAAACCTATCGTTTGTTCTTCAGTCAATTGATAATAAAAGTTAAATTCATCTAAAAACTGCTGGTAAAAACCTTCTTCACCTTAGCAATCGAAGTATAAACAAACTGCTCCTCCAAAAAGCGATACACTTTTTCATAATCATAGGAATTCACCGCAACCGGCATAAACATCAACAGCTTATCTAAATGTTCCTTGGGTTGTTCAAAAAAACATCTTTGATGGAAATAAACGGTATCCCCATAATTTTTAGGATCAAAGGTTCCAACAAAAGCATGAACCTGATAGGTCTTTCTTAAAGCCATTACTTCTTCTATCAACACTTCTTTATTGGCTACTGATAAGGCGATAACGCGGTAACCCAACCTTGAATATTGATCAATATAATGTTTCAGTTGAAGGGCACCACCTTCACTAGTGTAGCAGAGTGTAATGATAATTTTTTTCTTGATCCCGATTTTTGATAGAATTGGTTCATTTCCATATTAAAAGCGTGAAAAACACTATCAATATCGTTTTCTATCAAACAACGGCGCGCAATTCCCATACCAATCATTGTAATCGGAATTTCAAATTCTCTGATTTTAATCAAGGTTTCTGATCGAATTTTATCTAACATTCCTTTTATGGATCCCATATCGTAGAGCACGATCACCCCTAGGCCTTGATCTATTTTTTCAATATATTCTTTTAACTTCTCATAGCTATTTTCCACCGATTCTTCTAGCAAGATATCAAAACCATATACCTGCAGATTTTTTTGTCAACATTTTAGTAGATTCCGCTAATAGATTGAGCCACTCCTTTTCCATGCAACACATAGAGTAAGATTGACGCAAACTATCCTCTTTTTCTGACTCAATGATAAACATAGTCAAAATAACAATTTCATCAATAGGAACTGTTATCTGGAAAGTACCTTCTAACTGTTTGGCAAATTTTGAACACTGTGCATATTCTACTGGATAATCTCGAATTACTTTTACAATAGCATCATTATCAAGTTTCCGATTTAAACTTCCTTTTTGCTCTATCATAGCACTAACATGAAGACTAATTCCATAATAAGCTGTCGGATTCAAGTCCCTATTAAGCTCTTTTTGTACAGTTAAAAACAAAAAGCTTGTACTAACTGAACCACCTCGGAAGAGACAATTGTTTCTAATTGACTAAGATTTTTAAAGTTCATCTTCTTTTTCAACTAGAGGCTTATACTCAATATAGCTCTGAATATAATTTCTTACAGCTTCAAATACATCATCCTGCTCAATCCCTCTTTCTGCTAACTGAGCATACTCAAGCTCTATTTTACTATACAAATCATTTGATTCATTCTTCGCAAAATCCAATAACCCTAACTCTTTATCATAAATCAACGCTTTTCGCGTACCTATCAATTCATCAATTTTAACTGCATCGTGACCACCTAAATGCCGAATGCCTTGATAGGGGAATTGGAAGATCATCGATGCTAATAGATAAATCATTTAAATCGGCCCTTAAACTTCTAACAAATGCATTAGCACATGCTGTTCTAACAGCATACTCCAATTCTTTTATGTTGCTAATATTTATTGATAAGATAAAAACATGAATGACGTCACGCGGTACTTGAATATCCCGATCGGAATTCTTCGATTCAATAGAAAAGAAATAATTTAGCAACTCTAATTTTTCGCTAATGGGTCTATTCACATATGAAGGCAATTGAATAACAACAGGAAATTTATTTGAAAAAAATGATCAGAAATTTTTGCATCACTCCCTATAATTACTAAACCTTTTTGATGCCTTTTTCTGTTCTTTTTCTCTATGATTTAACCAAGAAATCAAACGGTTTTGATCAGCTAAAGGAAGAATATGGATGTTGTCTATAAATAAAATTCCTTCTGCAATCTTTTCAAAAACGGATGCTGAGGTATCTGATCCAAATAAAAGATGCAACAAATCATCCAAAGCATCCAAATAATCTAAACAATTAATTTTCTGAAACAAGTGAGGTTGTTCAACTGCATGATTTTGGAGGCAAACTCCATCATTTTATCAACAAAAGTAAGTTCGTCCAGAACCAATCTCTGATAAAACAAGTACCGGCAAAGCATAATTGGGATACAAAATAGCTGCCTGAGCTAGCTGTATCGCTGTACTTAAACTGCCATTCTCGCCAATAATAGCTGGAAAGTCTAAAGGATTCTCTATCACAACTTGTTTCAATCGATATCGGACAGGCCGTGTACTTCCCTTAACGAGAATGCCTTCTTTTACCAACTGGTTCAAAATAGTACTGACATTAGGTCGTTGCATTCCTAGTGCTATTGCAACAGCCTGTGTCTCAAGCCTATGGTTATTATTTTTCAATAATTCTTGCTCTAGATACTCCAATACAAGCGCTTTGGCACCCTTCATACTCTACCTCTCATAATATTCTTGTCTTTATTATATAAAAACGCTTTCTCGAAATCAATATAATAAATAATTAAACAGATTGAATTTTTCCTTAACTAAAAAGCCGCACAAAAGCAGCTTTCTTTTTATAATTCAACGATTTGGTTTAGATTCACTTCTGCAATCGTATCATTGCCAAACATTGAAATAACCATTTTTACTTTATTATTATCAATTTCAGTAATTTTTACCAGTATAGTCAGTGAAAGCTCCATCAATAATCCGAACAGTATCACCAACATTGACATGGATATCAAACTCTTGTACCGTTTGCCCCATAGAGATTAAGATATTACGAATTTCGTCTTCTAATAGTGGGGTTGGTTTTGAACGATTTCCGTGCGAACCGACAAATCCTGTTACATTAGGTGTGTTCCGAACGACAAACCATGCTTCATCGGTCATTACCATTTCCACTAAGACATATCCTGGAAAGCGATTTTCTTCGATTTCTTTTGTCTTGCCATTTTTCTCCACTTGCACCGTTTGAGTTGGAATTTCCACGCGCAAAATATTCTCTAACATATTATATGTCTGAGCTCGCTGTAAGAGATTTTCCTTTACCTTATTTTCATATCCTGAGTAAGTTTGTAGTACAAACCAACCTTTGTCAAAACTATCCATTTTCTATCCTTTCTTTCGATCTCATTTTCTATTTAGAAAATAATCGTAAACAAAGTACTATAAAAAGCCCTTGGCTTTCTGTTTTCTTATAAGCAATTATACCATAAAAAAATAAGGAATGCCAAGAAGTTTGTCACTATTTTATAGAAAAAGAGCATAGGTAGAGCTTCAACAAAAATAAAAGAATCTGTCTTCCTATGATCTCCATAGAGTGAAAAACGAGTAAAAAAATGCCAATCGGCCACTGTGTAATTTTATTTTTCTAAGACAATTGAGAGGCTGGGACAAAAGTCCTAGCCTCTCAGTATCTTTGGATTGTCGAGCAAGACGCAGTGGTTGAGTGGGCTCTACTACGCTGATTTCATCAGCTTTTACAGCCCTACTCAACTGTGCGGAGGTGGGACGACGAAATCGAATTCTAACGAATTACCGATTTCTGTCCCACTCTCTTTGTTCAATCTAAAAATAAATTAAGCAACCGTAGTAAACCACGAGATACTAATAAATCAAATACATAAATAATCACAACAAAAAGCTGTATATTCCATGATTGAAATAAAGTCAATCCAGCTTTGTTTTCCTGTTGGCCAAGTTGTATCTTTTAAAACTGTAAAAGTATCTTTAATAAATTTCACAACTTTCTCCTATCTAGTTTCTTTATGAACAGTGTATCTACTACAGTGTTTGCAGTATTTGTTACTTCTAGGCGTTGGGGTTTTGGCGTACTGCTCAACTTAATTGAATAGTTTCTTGATCCACAAACCGTACACGCCAGACTTGCTTTTTTTAATGCCATAACGCCTCCATCTTTCCTATTATAACAAGTATTTCCTTATTTGACAAGTCATTTCGCGCCAGCTTAGATGATCACTATTGAAGCTGTTAAGATGGAAATTCTACTACCAACCAAACCAACTCTTGACTGTATCCCAAGCATTTTTGGCTCTACCAGGAATATCCGCTTCTTCAATTGCATTTTTAGCTTGATCTACCAGCTCTTTCGCTTTATCCTGTACATTCTGTAAGAAGTTAGAGTTGCTTTGATTTTTCTCATCCCCATTTCCATAAGTATCTACAGGTGCAATGCCGTTTTGAGCATAAGCATTTTTCAGTGAATGTGTCCCTTCTGTATAAGGTAAAATGCTATTAGCTACATTTTCGGAAAAATAGCTGAAGCTTCATTCGCACTCGTCCCTGTCAAATAGTGGCTTTTCGTCTGTTGTTGGAAAGCCTAACCACTGACTAATGACAATATCTGGCGTATAACCAATGACCCATTGATCCCCCGATAGGTCTGGATTAAAGCTTGTTTCGGTTGTTCCTGTTTTTCCAGCCATGGTGTAATTATATGGTGCAGCGTAAATTCCTGTCCCATTAGAAAAGGTTCCCATCATCATACTCGTCATCTTTTCATTGTCTCGACTGACTTAGAACGCGAGTAGAACTTGATTTATGCGTCTTAACGACTTGACCACTGGCATTTTCAATTTTAGTAATGAGGTGGGCATCATTCATAACACCTCCGTTAGCAAAAGTTGAGTATGCCTGAGCCATCTGAAGAGGATTCGTCGTTACTCCGCCACCTAGAGCTACACTTAGGGTTTTGCTCTACTTTTTCATATTTAGGCCAAACTTTTGACCGTATTCAAATGCCTTTTTCAGCCCTAACTCCTTTACTGTCGCTACCGCAGGTAAATTGAGAGAGTCTGCTAAAGCCTGATACATTGGTACTGTCGGACTTGTCTGGATACCTCCATAATTATTTACCACGTATGTCCCATATGTCGTTGTATGATTGTCCAACTCCTTATCAATGGGCCAACCAGCCGCTACTGCTGGGCTATAGGCAATCAATGGTTTAATCGTCGAACCTGGACTGCGAGACGATTGTGTCGCATAATTAAAAGATCGAAAACCAGCTGACTGACTATTGACTCTGCCGACCAAAGCCCTTACTCCACCTGTCTTAGGGTCTAGTGCAACGCTACCAGACTCAGCCCTCGTACCATCAGCTTCTGCCACTGGGAAAAGACTTTCATTACTATAGATAACCTGTAAGCTGGCCTGATAATTTTGATCCAATTCGGTATAGATACGATAACCATTCTTTATAATATCTTCCTCTGTCAGACCATAGTCATGAATAGCCTCATTGATAACAGCATCAAAGTACGATGGGTAACGGTAATCCTCTGACTTCCCTGTATAAGCATCAACAAGCTGACTTCCAATTCCATTTGCTGCAGCTTGATTAGCCGTATCTTGATTAATATAGCCTGCTGCTACCATATTTTGCAAAACAGTGTTTCGGCGATTGGTCGCATTTTCTATCGAATACAGAGGATTATAAATTTCAGGACCTTTTAACATACCTGCAAGCGTAGCGGACTGATCCAGTGACAGCTGACTGGCAGACACTCCAAAATACTTCTTGCTCGCATCCTCGACTCCCCATACACCATTTCCGAAATAAGAATTATTCAAGTACATCGTCAAAAATCTGATCCTTGCTGTACTTTTTCGTCAATTCTAAAGCGAGACTCTTTGGCTTTTCGTTCGATGGTTTGGTCTTGTGAAAGATAGGCATTTTAGCTAATTGTTGGGTAATGGTTGAACCACCACCTGAGCGTCCTGCTGTTACGATCGCTAGGAAAAACGACCGTAATTAATTCCACTATTTTTGTAAAAGGAACGATCTTCTGTTGCAATCACTGCGTTTTGCAAATCCTTACTAATCTGATCTAACTCAACATACGTTCCCTTTTTGCCCTGTTAAGCTCCTGCTTCCTTTCCCTCCTTATCGTAAATAAGCGTTGTGGCTTTTAAAGCATTTTGCAAATCATTAACATTTGTGGACTTAGCTACATAAAAGATAGCCACCTACAATGAGACCAAAACCTAGGCCTAAAAATCAAGAAGATTTTCGTTAAATGGTACTTTCTCCAAAAGCGTCGAAAAAGGTCCTTTCCCCGTAAACTTTTTGCGACGAACGACCCGCCCTGAGACATCTGGTTCTCTGTACTTAACTCTGTTTCAATGACTTCTTCGTGTTCATTTCCCTTTTTAAAATGATGGATAACTTTTTCAAAAATTGATTTCTTTTTCATATTCCTTATTTTATCACCTTCCTAGAAGGTGACAAGAAAGTACTATTTAGTTTAGTTTTCTTTAAGAAATGGCAGAGCATTTTTATTTCACACTAAGAAACTGACTTTTTAAAGTGTGTGCCTTTTTGTTACAATAAAAGCTATGCAATTTTTATTTAAAATTCCTGAAAAAAATGCCCGCTATGAGCATCAAAGAACTACTGGAAAAATTATTTTCCTCATTCCAAGAAAAATTCGACATTTCCTCCGAACCAAAAAACATGTACTTGTGAACGGACAACCTGTGAATTGTGCAAAGTACAATTCAAGCTGGGTGACTCCTTGTCCTTAACTTTTTGATGAAGAAGATTATCCAACCAAAAAGTATCCCGATGGGGCAACCAGATCTAGTTCAGGAACTATACCAAGATGAACATATAATCATTGTCAATAAACCAGAAGGCATGAAAACTCATGCGAATGAACCAACCGAGCTAGCTCTACTTAACCATGTATCTGCCTATGTTGGACAGATTTGTTACATTGTCCATCGCTTAGACAAGGAAACCAGCGGAGCTGTTTTGTTCGCTAAAAACCCTTTCGTCCTGCCCTATCCTCAACCGTTTATTGGAAAAAGGACATCCACAGAGAATATTGGGCCTTGGTGGAAGGAAGTTTTCCATACCAAAAAGCAAAATCTTTAAAGATAAAATCGGACGTGATCGGCATGATAGAAGAAAGAGATTGGTTGATAACAAAAATGGCAAATATGCGGAAACACATGTCACTCGATTAAAGGTATTTGACAAACACACTCTCGTGAAATGCCAACTTAAGACAGGAAGGACTCACCAAATTCGAGTTCACCTTTCTCATCACGGCTTTCCACTTGTTGGCGACCCTCTTTATAATCAATTACCTTCCAAAGCGTCTCATGCTTCATGCTCATCGACTTGACTTTATCCACCCTTTCAGTCTTGAAAAGATTTGTGTAGAGGCTCCGTCAGAAAGCTTTGAAAAAGGGTCAAAAATAAGTCTCTTTTATATCTTTTATATATTGAATAAAAAAACTTGTTTGTTTTATAATAAAGTTGTATCATTCACTTGAAAATGAGAGCGAAAAATTCCGAAAAAGATAACGATTGATGGAGGAAAAAGATGAATCAAACAATTTGCTTGAACATGATTGTTAAAAATGAAGCGCCAATTATCCGAGATACGTTAGAAAATATCCTATCCTATATTCCGATTACTTCTTATATGATTAGCGATACAGGTTCTACAGATAACACGGTTGATGTGATTCTGCAATTCTTTCAAGAAGAGGAATCCCTGGGCAAATTCGTCTTGATCATTGGCAAAACTTTTGCCTATAACCGTAATCTTGCTCTTATGGAAGCCACTGGAAAATCTGACTACGTCTTTTTTTCTTCGATGCTGATGATCGATTTGTTGGGAAAGTTTGCAATTACCAGAGGTACTGACTGCGGATAGCTACAATTTCCAATTTAGCAACCAAGCTCAAACGACCACTTACCAACGACCACTACTCGTGCGAAATAATGGTACATTTAGATGGCGTAGTGTGGTTCATGAGTATATTGACTCCGATGAACCAATTTTATCTGACTTCATTTCGGGTGACTACAATGTTATTTCTGGCCGCTTTGGTGCAAGAAGTCAGAATCCAAATAAATATTTCGAAGATGCTGAAATGCTCACTGAAGCTTACTACAATCACCCTGAAGAAGACGAAGAACTATTACCTCGTTATGCTTTCTATGCTGCAAATTCCTATCGCGATGCCGATATGCCCGAGCTAGCTATCGAGTGGTATAAAAGAAGAATTGAGCATGGTGGCTGGATTGAAGAAATCGCTAAAAGCTACGAATCCATGGGTGAGTGCTATCAATCACTTGGCAATAAAGAACTAGCTATTAATGCATGGTTACTAGGTTATGATGCTCATCCAAACCGTATCGAAACCTTACACTTAGCTATCAAACAACTTCGTAAAGATGATAAGTATCGACTGGCTTTCCAACTTGCTTTAATAGCTAAAGATGTCCCTTGCCCACTGAATGGCCTTTTTGTAGATAAGACAGTTTTACGAGTATGGTATCGACTTTGAGCTTTCTATCTGCGCATATTATAATCAACACTTCCAATTAGGGCTATGAATCTTGTCGCAATGTCCTCTTTGCTCATCCAGATTACGAAACAATCTTAACTACCATTAACAACCTCCAATTCTACAAAGAATTCGCTGCAGATGACAGCATCGAAAATCGCCAACAACTTATTGCTATACTCGCTCGTTACTCTAAAGAAGAAGCTCCCTTCTCCTATGAGATGATTCAATATCTATTAGAAACTTTAAATTATTGAAATAAAAAAAGCTGGGCAGTGTCCCCAGCTTTTTCAAACTATCAATCTCTTCTGAATAAATCTCTGGTATAAACTTTTTCTCTAACATCATCCAAAAATGAATCAAATCAGTTGCTAATAATGACTTGACTTTTGCTCTTTGAATACCTGTAGATTATTGACAATTTTATTCCCAAAGAAAGTAACTCCATCTTCAAGCGTTGGTTCATAAATTATAATCGTTGCTCCCTCGCCCTCAAACGTTTCATAACGCCCTGGATAGAAGATTGTCTGAAAGTTATCCGAATCGCTCTTCATCGTCAAACGATAAACACCTATGATAACTTCATTTTCCTTCGTAGGATCATAGGAATCATTTTCTGTATATGACCCAGCAAGTTCCAAAATCCTCTCAGCAATATAATCTTTTCTAGTTCGATTGCTTTTTCACTATAGCTTGGTCATCATATCCTATGGCACATCAGAATAGTTAGCCAACAGCTGCTTGGTGTCTTTAGGAAGACAGTACCCTCCATATCCAAAGGATGGATTATTATAATGGGTACCTATCCGCGGATCGAGTCCAATACCATTAATAATCGCTTGAGTATCTAGGCCTTTTATTTCAGAATAGGTATCTAGCTCATTAAAGTATGACACTCGTAAAGCGAGATAAGTATTTGCAAATAACTTAACCGCCTCAGCCTCTGTAAATCCCATATAAAAGCGTATCAATATCTTCCTTTAAAGCACCTTCTTGAAGTAAACCAGCAAATTTCTCTGCTGCAGCTACTAAAGCGCTCATCATCCAAGTCTGTTCCCAAAATAATTCGGCTTGGATAAAGATTGTCATACAAGGCTTTTGATTCACGCAAAAATTCAGGACTAAACAAAATATTCTGGCTTTGAAACTTTTCACGTACAGATTCTGTATAGCCAACCGGAACAGTGCTTTTTAATGACCATAATAGCTTGTGGATTACAGCTCATCACTTGCTCAATGACCGACTCTACAGCAGAGGTATCAAAAAAAGTTCTTCTTTGGATCATAATTAGTCGGTGCAGCAATCACAACAAAATCTGCCGTTTGATAAGCATATATGCCATCCAAAGTCGCTGTCAAATTTAGCTCTTTTTCTGCTAAATAACGCTCAATATACTCATCTTGAATCGGAGATTTTCTTTGATTAATCGCTTCTACTTTCTCAGGTAAGATATCTACCGCTACAACCTCATGGTGTTGTGCTAATAATACAGCAATAGATAAACCTACGTATCCTGTACCTGCTACTGCTATTCTCATGTTATTTTTCCTTTCGTTGAGTTCTATGTAAGTAATATACAACATTTTAAAACGGCCATACAAAAAGTCACTAACTAAACTCTATCGATAAAATCCTTTATACCATTCTGTAGACTTTTGCAATCCTTATCGTAAAGTTGTTTGCATTTTAAAATCAAGGTAAGCTATATCAAGATACCACCAGAACAATATACTGTGAAAAATTGCTCTATCAAAAAGAGATAAAATGAGCATAAGCTAGCTTCCTCGTTACCACGTATAATGAAATTGATTCGTCGATCTGATTTTCCATTACAAACTGAACTTTAAAATTTTCGCCATACCATCTTATCAACAATATGTGTATAGCTTTGGATAATTTTGACCACTTTCGTAGAAGTATTCTCTTCAACATAATCAGGAACTGGTAAACCATGATCTTGATCCAATTGCATTTGCACAGCTGTTTCTACAGCTTGCAATAGAGATTTTTCATCTACACCAGCCAAAATAAAGCCTGCTTTATCTAGCGATTCTGGGCGCTCTGTACTTGTCCGAATACAAATCGCAGGAAAAGGAAAGCCTTGGCTAGTGAAAAACTACTTTCTTCTGGTAATGTCCCAGAGTCAGAAACAACAGCAAAAGCATGCATTTGTAAACAATTATAATCGTGAAATCCAAGAGGATCATGCTGAATAACACGTGAATCCAAGACAAATCCACTCTGCTCTAACTTCTTACGAGAACGCGGATGGCAAGAATAAAGGATTGGCATATCATATTTTTCAGCGAGCTTATTGACTGCCTGAAATAATGAATAAAAATTGCTATCGGTATCTATATTTTTCATCTCTATGAGCAGAAAGCAAAATATACCGTCCCTTTATCTAAATTTAATTTTTGATGAATCGTAGATGACTGAATTTGAATAAAAATTTTTGCTGCAAAACCTCAGCCATTGGAGAACCTGTCACATAGACCCGCTCCTTCGGTAGACCACATTCATGTAAGTATTTGCGTGCATGATCTGTGTAAGCTAGATTTACATCAGCAATGATGTCAACAATCCGTCTATTGGTTTCTTCAAGCAGACACTCATCTTTACAACGATTTCCAGCTTCCATATGAAAAATAGGTATACGTAGGCGCTTAGCACTAATAGCTGACAAGCAAGAATTGGTATCTCCCTAAAACCAATAAAGCATCTGGCTGAATCCTTGCCATCAACTTATACGATGCTGCTATAATATTTCCTACTGTTTCACCAGGATCACATCCAACTGTATTCATATACACTTCTGGCTGTTCAATATTCAATTCATCGAAAAAAATACCATTTAAATTATAGTCATAATGCTGGCCAGTATGAGCTAAAATAGTATCAAAATACTTACGGCACTTAGTAATAATGGCGCTCAAGCGTATAATCTCAGGACGAGTTCCTGCAACAATTAGTAGTTTTAACTTGCCATTATTCTGAAAGGATATATCAGAATAGTCAGCTTTCATCTTCATTTGTTGCCTCCACTATTTCAAAAAAGGTATCTGGATGGTTGGGATCAAAAGCTTCATTTGCCCACATAACTGTTACAAGATTTTCGGTTTCGGATAGATTGACGATATTATGAGCATAACCCGGAAGCATATGCACCGCTTCTATCTTATCTCCGGACACTTCAAAATTAAGAACTGGATAAGGGTTCCCATTTTCATCCAATCCAATCTTTCGCTCTTGGATTAACGCTTTACCAGATACTACAATAAAGAATTCCCATTTAGAATGATGCCAATGCTGTCCTTTAGTAATACCAGGTTTACTGATATTCACAGAAAAACTGTCCCATATCCTTCGTTTTGAGCAGCTCTGTAAAACTTCCTCTGTCATCACAATTCATCTTCAAGGAAAATTTTACTTTGTCTTGAGGAAGGTAGGATAAATAGGTTGAATACAATGCAAAAGGAGTCATCAGGAATCGCTGGCATAAAAAGGGTATTTGGCTGTTCTTTAAACTGTTCCAACAAGGATACAATTTCACCCAATGTCGCCTGATAAGTCGTTGGGACATAAGCATATCGGCCACTTGGATTCGCTACTGCTTGTCCTTGATTAAAATCGCAAAAATGCCCTTTTCCTCTAAAGATCCAACATTTCTGTAATCAGATCATCAATATATAGTAATTCTAATTCTACATTTGGATCATTAACTTGAATAGGTAAGTCATGAGCTAGATTATGACAGAAAGTAGCAACTGCAGAATTGTAATTTGGTCGACACCATTTTCCAAAAAGATTAGGGAAGCGATAAACAAATACTTTAGCTCCCGTCTCCTGGCATATTCAAAAAAACAATTCCTCGCCTGCTAATTTTGACTTACCATACTCTGACCCAGCATAACGGCCTGTCAAAGGTTGCCTGAGTAGAACTTGATAAAACTACTGAACATGTGTTTTGGTGTCTTTTTAAAATATTTAGTAAGGTAGATGAAAAACCAAAGTTTCCATCCATGTATTCGCTTCATCTTTGGGACGATTAACGCCAGCTAAATGGAAAAACGAAATCCGCTTGTCGGCAATATTCTTCAATAGGCTTGGATCACGTATCTATGTCATATTCAAAAATTTGCTCAATCAGTAAAATTAGGGTCTTGTTCGATCTTTTCCATCTCGAAGATTTTGCAAAGAAAAACCAAATTTTTCCCAACAAATCCCTTGGCACCTGTTATCAGAATATTTAATCCCATATGAGACTCCTCTATTTTTCCTCTAAAAAATGAAGACAATTCATCTTGAATAACTTTTGGAGAGATAAGAGTTTGTTTTTACCTCTTCAACTGTCAATAAGTCTGTATTATTACTATTAAATTCCGTTAGTAAGTTGCGTTTGATGTCCCCATCTTTAAAAATACTTATCATAATTCAAATCACGCTTATCACATGGAACTCGATAAAAATCACCTAAATCTATTGCATTCGCACATTCTTCATTAGTTAAAAGAGTTTCATACATCTTTTCACCATGGCGAATCCCGATAGTATGAACTTCATGCCCAGGTGCAAACAATTCTGTAACAGCTTTTGCTAAAACCTCAATCGTACAAGCAGGAGCTTTTTGAACCAAAAACATCACCACTTGCACCATTTTCAAACGCAAAAAGTACTAAGTCTACCGCTTCTTCTAAAGACATTACAAAACGTGTCATTGAAGGCTCTGTTATAGTAATAGGATGACCTTGTTTAATTTGCTCAATCCACAAAGGAATAACTGAACCTCTGCTACAGAGAACATTACCGTAACGCGTACAACAAATTTTTGTTTTCTCAGGAGAGATCGTCCGTGATTTAGCGACTACGACTTTTTCCATCATAGCCTTTGAAGTTCCCATAGCATTAACTGGATAGGCTGCCTTATCTGTTGATAAGCAAATAACGTCCTTCACTCCTGCTTCAATAGCCGCTGTCAACACATTTTCCGTTCCTAGGACATTTGTCTTTACTGCTTCCACTGGGAAAAATTCGCATGAAGGAACTTGCTTCAACGCTGCTGCATGAAAAACATAATCAACTCCATACATCGCATTTTTTACAGAATGGATATCACGGACATCACCTATGTAGAACTTAATTTTATGAGCTACGTCTGGCATCTTAGATTGAAATTCATGGCGCATATCATCCTGCTTTTTCATCACGTGAAAAAAACACGAATTTCTCAATATCCGTTTTTAAAAATCGATGTAAAACGGCATTCCCAAAAAGAACCAGTGCCACCTGTGATTAATAATGTTTTTCCTGTAAACATATTCTTCTATCCCTTCCTTTATCTGTCCTTACTAACTATAAAATTTAAAACCAAATTTCTTTAGGAAACTTTTTCAGAAATCTTGAAATGCTTTGAGGCAATATGCGCTTCAAAAATGTCAAAAACCATAATTTAAATTCTGTACGATACTTATGTACTCCCCTATCACCCTGATAAAGCTGATGTTCTGTCAGGTAGCGATAAGACTTATGGAAAAACAAACCTTTGCAAATGCCATCTAAAAATCTCAAACTGACCACCCTTAGCTACCGCGCAAGTTGCTTTTTCTCGCTGTGCGTAAGCAGTTAAAGAAGCTTCATATTCCCAGATATTTTTTCTTCTTCTAGAGATTTTTTTCATAAATGATGTTCTCCAGATTCCAGGATAGAGGTTTACAACATAATCTTCCCCACTATAGAGATCTAACTCATATAAAGCTTCTTTCTCATCTAAAAAGCCTAGAAACTTTATGAAAATTTTTAAAGCTAAGATAGTCAATCCTATAATAATCCATTAAATCTAATAACTGCTCAATACGTTGTGTATCAATTTTATGAATGAGGAAGTAGTCGTCCAACGAATAAAAGAGATATTCTGTTTCAATATCATCAATGATACGACTCATACGCTTGGGCATATCTAACCCAGCTTCTGTGCTGACAACCTCAATATTCTCAAATTCTCGATCAGTTGGAGCATCTGTGATGAATAGAGTTCTTACATTTCTATCGGCCCAATTCTTATTCAACAAATAAGTTGTTGGATCCCAAATGTCAGAAAAATTTATCACAAGTATGAATCGTTAGTGTCATTCGTTCTTTCAATTTTGACTACCTTCTCACTAATAATGATTTAATAGCAAACGCCCCAAAATGAGAAGATTCTTTGAAAATTTTCTAGTTTTGGTACGATTGCTAATATAAGTTTTACTTTATTTTTTTGAAGTTTTTCGATAAGATACGACCATTTCTAAAAATTGCCGATCTTCATTTTGCAATTCATTTTAAAAAGGTGCAAAGAGCTCCAGAGCAAGATTTTCATACACACGTTCATCTTGATCCAATTTAAAAATTTTTCCCAAACCGATACAGCCAAAGTTGTAGCCCTTTTCTTTTTACTCCTGAAGCATTTTCTCCGGTTTGTCGATATAAAAATATAAGACTGTTTATCGTAGTACACTTGTCCCAAAAAAGCAGCTACTACAAATATCCAATTATCATGATACAAAAGTATTTCTCTCTAGGCAAACGGCAAATTTTTTCTAATGTTTGTCGATTAAAGACACAGGTACATCCATAAGTGGAAATTGCAGCCAAAGCATCCATTCGCTGATAGCTGACCGCTTCATTGTCTAGTAAATACCCTAGCTTTTCCATCTGATTGTTGACCATCATCAAATTTGAAAAGTATAGTAAGGCTTATCAGAAGTTATCTTGCTTAGTTGATTAACCGCTATGCTTAATTTATTTTCCAACCAAATGTCATCCTGATCACAAAAAGCATAATAATCTGCAGGATCATTTTTTTCTAAAGCTAGTTGTGAGGCTACATGAAAACTTTCCGTAGCGCCTAAATTTTCTCCTTCAACAATATCTAAGGACAAAAAGCGATGAGCATACTGCTGTAAAGATCTGTACTGTATCATCACTAGAGCCATCGTCTCGAACAAAAAGTCGAATAGCAACATCTTTTTGGACCAACAAACTTTTCAGTTGTGAGGCTAAATATGAACTACCATTATAGGTCGACATAATGACTGTTACGATCGTCTCTTCCCTATTACCCATATCTCTCCCTCTTATAACGGTCCGTTTTGCGCCCCCCATTTAAAATATACCACACCTGCGGTGTGCCCCTTTCAATAACTGGGCGAATCCTATACTCAATAAAAACGTGAGGACAAATGTCACAAAAATATCTAACTAGAGAGTTTGATCCGAAGTCGAAAAATTTCTCTAGTATTCTTGCTATTAAAGTAATTAATGGAAAAATGAACACAATAGATAAAGAAGGAATATTCTCCCAAATGTTGAACAACCATATGATAAACATCTATCATTGCAACCAAAAATAAAGGCAAATCAATACTAAATAAACGAAAAGAAATAAAAATAAGATTACCATAGTAGTTCATATTTCCTTTTGTATTGGGCAAAAACCAGACGAAAATGAGATATAACAGAAATAGGGACCAAGTCAAGAATTTCTGATCACTAATCTTTTGAGCTATACTTTCTACCTGATGAACACTCATAAGAGATCCAATAAAGTAAATAGGAAACCAATATAAGAATGAACGATAAAGGTATGATCCTACAACTACACCAATTATACAAAGCCCAGATAAGAGAATACCCCACGGAAGCTTTTTCTCAGCTGATAAATTAGCGGGCTAAGTATTACCAGAAACATCAGCTCTCTCACAAACCACAACGGAACCGTATCTGAAATAATTAGAGAACGAATGCAATCGAAAAATCAAAGCTCTTATGACTAAAAACAATATGTTTTATATATCCCAAAATATTAAAAGATAAGGTAAGGAAGTGCTAAAAGAAAATAGTCTACTTTTTATTTTTGCGACATAAGCCTTTTTGTACCATCAAAATTTCGATAGAAAGTAGAGCTGAAATAAAGTAAAAATAGGTACAGCACATTCAGATAGATTATAGAGATAGCGCTCTATCACATAAGTAATATCAACAGAATGCCCCCATGCATCGGGCTTTGTCAACATCAACATTCAGATTAAAAAACGTGATGAAAAATAATCATGATTGCGAGTATCAAATTGATAATAGGTAAAAACCTGATGATTCTTTTGTTCCTTATTCATGATACTTCTTTCTTTATTTTCTTATATAAAAATCGGTAGTGATAAAACAAGATAAAAAGAGTCCACCAACGGCAATTCTTATAAACACTGTATGCAGACTCGCTACTCAGTGTCAACCACTGCATTCCTACCGTCATTAAAATACCTATACAAAAATATTGGTAAAAACATTGGCAAGGTAACTCCCAAAAAGCCATTTGTTTTCGTGAAAAATAGGATTGCAATAAACATACAGAGAACTCTGTTATGGTTGTAGCAACTGCAGCACCTACAGCTCCATATTGTGGAATCAATAGTAAATTGATAATCAAATTAACAACTGCGCCCAAGCTGACTGATAGACAGTAAAATTTGTCTTTTTTACTAGGCAACAAATACTGAGTTCGAACAACATTTGCCCAACTAACAAACATAATAGAAGGCAATAAAACTAGCAGAACGTTTGTAGATTGGACAAAGTCAGATCCATAGAAAAATGGAATAAAAACTTGACCAATTCCTCCTAAACCAAACGACATGCCAATGCTCAAAAACATAACGACCAACATACTTACATAATTATAGTATCTGATATTGTCTTTCTCTGCATGCGCCATCATATTAGTGATACGCGATAACATAACCGTACCAATCGCAGCAATCACTCCGACAGGAAGATTGATAAATTTCTCTGCAGCTTCAAAAATCGCAACTTCGTTGATGTCCACCATCAATCCAAGCATGACTTTAGACATATACTTGTAAACACTAACTGCAATCACCGGCATAAAGAGAACCAATAATGGTCGAATATGCTTTTTACTTTCTTGATAGGAGACAGGCCTAAACGAAATGTACTTTCTGAGCATGAACCAATAAATTATATTGTTACTCAAATAACCAATAGCAATGATCAGAGTATAAATGTAGACATCTTCTCTGCTTTGCACAAAAAGAAATACTAAGGCAGTGGTAATTAATTTATTAATGGCACTCACTGTTGTTGTCAAACGAAAACGTTCAATACCAAAATAAAACCAGCTGATATCTAGCACGCCTGACAAGATATAGAATACTTGTAAAGCTGCAACAAGTTGGTTGTCCTTTGAAAGCAACAATACATAAATAAGGTAGAAGATAGTCATAGCTATTCCCATGAATAACTGAACACTGTAGATGCCCCAGAAAGTTTTAGAGGCTTGTTCTTTGTTCTCTCTTACCTGCGAAATTTCTCGGTTCCCATAGTTCAAGACGCCTAACATAGAAAAGAGAACAAAGTACATGGAAACAGAATAAGTGTAGCCATAAATCCCCATCCCACTACTTCCTAGTACTCTCGATACGTAGGGCGCTGTTACCAGAGGAACAATCAAAATTAGTATCTGATAAAAAATGTTGTATAAAATATTTAATTTAAGGTTAGATTTCATTGATTATACAGAGGAACCTTCCGTTTATAAAAGAATCTTTCGAAAATCAGTGGCCACAAATATACTAATACCGCGCCGTTGAAGTGAAGGACTGAAAACATGATAAATACTGAAAAGAAGTATGCGTATTTAATCTTATCTCGCTCACTAAAACGAACACTCATACATTTGTATAGGTAATGAGCATAAAATCCAAAAATAATGGAAATGATCGCAACTCCCCAGATGCCACCATCCTGATAAAACTGATAAAAAAATTGTTGCATACGAGTTGAAACGGTGACCCGGCGCAACAAATAAATTTGAACCATGCAACATCGTTATATTTTTTAGTAGCGGTCGCCATCAACTCCTGATTCCCAAGACCAAAGATAGCAAGACCTCAAAGATAGGGGCAAAGCAAACCTCGAAAAGTTAAACCAAATGTATATTGAGAAATAGTTATTGATTCGAACATTTTTAGAGACGTACGGAAGTGAGCCAACATAGTAAAAGTAGAAATTTTGTATAAAACTATAACGGTCTTCACCTTCAGCACGACAGAATGGTTGATAACCAAATAAAACCGATACCAAAAACCAACATTAAAATAGTCGTCACTAGTGCTCGTTTAGATATTCTAAGTTTATAGTTCTTAAAAAAACTACGAATTTTAGGGCTATCAATCAACAATCTACAAGCAATGATGATCACAATAATCACTAAAAGTTCTGCGGATATCCACTAAAAAACGTAATGCGGATAAAAGAATGCTGACAACCAAATACTTCTTTCGACGGGTTGAAATATAAGCTGAAATAGAAATGGGAACGATGGTATATAAAAGCGGATAACCTATATATTGTCTCAATTGCTCCTGCCATCCAGGATACAAACCAGCCAATGAAGTTTCTTCCCCTGACGCTGTTCGTGCCACCTCATAATAAATAGCACCAATATCAAAACCAGATGCAAAAACGCATGATAATCTGTATATTATAAATCAATGCTATCACACAAATTATACATAAAAATATTATAAATTCTATCATTTAGCTCACCATTTTTGGAAGATGATGGTATTTTCACCAAAAGAAGAAAAGAACGAACCCACTCCAAAACAGATGACACCTAACGTTACTATCAAATAAGTAAATGTACTTGTCTCATATAAATCATACAATCTCATGCCTGAAAGGAATATTAACAATGCCCAAAAAGGTTGCAAAGAAACCTTGTGGACTATATATTTTACGATCTCTATAAAAACCAAAAATTCCTACTGATAGGCAAATTATAGAGCAAAAACCAGACCATTTATCATATCCTTTACTTTATTTATATTTATTTTACAAGCTGGAGCTAAACACCTTCTCCAATCTCAAACACATAACGAGAAAAATAAAGAAACCGTTTCAGATTAAATCCTTCTCCAACAACCCCTAACCATAAGCGACTGTATTGTCTTTTGGTTCCACCATACATTGAGTGGATACCCATCAACCAATTTATCTGTGTATTAGCTTTCGTATTTGCCTTATAGGCCACTTGGTGTTTCTCGTATAAACACTCCAAAGCATACAAAGTCTTATGATGACCTGTACTACTTGTTATGCTAACTTCCTGATGAATTTGTTTTTAAAGTATCAACGTTCAAAAGACAAATACTATATTGCTTACAGAGTCTCAACGCAATATCCCAATCTTGATAGCGTGGTAAAGATTCATCAAATTGAATTTTTCTCAAAGCACTCGCTTTGCCAATTAATGTCCCTGTTGTAATAAAAGTTACAATATAACAAATTTTGGTAGATTTCGTCTTTAGTACCAGGAAACACTAGCTTCCGTTCTTTTTCCCATCAGCTAACACTCTGGTAAAAGAAGTTGCACATAGGTCACTAGCAGAATCTTGCATAGCGTCTAATTGCAAGGAGATTTTCTCAGGATAATATACATCATCACTATCCAAAAAAGCAAGATAATCACCTTGACTTAAATCAATTCCTCTATTCCGTGCGGCACAGGCACCAGAATTTTGTAGCAATCTTTCATATCGAACTCTGCTATCAGTTCCATAATTTTCTTCCACTACTTTTTGAGTAGCATCTTGCGAACAATCATCATCTACAATGACTTCTATCTGATCATACGTTTGCTGTAAAACACTATCAATTGCTTGACAAATTGTATGTTCTCGATTGTAAGTAGGAATGATGATTGTTACTAATTTTTTTTTATTTTCCATTCTATTTCTCTTATTTATAGGAAATGCTTCCTCAAAGCATTGATAATAAAACAACAAACATAATAAGAAGAAGCTATTTTATTGATTTTTCATCTTGAACTTGAATTTCCCAAACTTGCTTAATACTTTCAAACTTATTAGAGGATAGCGACCCTTTTCTAACACGGTATTTCACTAACGCTTCATCAATACCACAAGCAAGACAACCATTCCTCAACAACATCAGCCACGTAGCATAATCTTGTCCACCACGTCTATCTGACATTCTAAAATCTCCAAAAAGCCCTATCAACAACTACTGACGACGTTGCAATCATCGTGTTTTTCAGCAAAAAATTGTACGTGCATTCTTTTCTGACAGATCGTTTTCCCTTTATTATCTCACCTTTTTCATCAATCATCTCTATCGCCGTATAAGAAAATGCTGATTTCCGTTTCTCCATTAAGGAAAGCTGTTTTTCTAGCTTTTCTGGATGCCATACATCATCACTATCTAGAAATGCTATGAATTGACCTGTAGCAATCTCTAAAGCCTTGTTTCGCGCAACACCTGCTCCATAATTAGTGGGCTGTAAATGGTAATGGATATTTGAATATTCCTTCTGTAGATCCTGAATAATTTCAGCAGATAAATCCGACGAACAATCATCGACTACAATGATTTCCACATTTTTATAAGTTTGTCTTAAAGCTGACAAAATCGTTTCTCGAATAAAGCGTTCCGAATTATATACTGGAATTATAACAGAGACCTTTCCCTTAGTATAAGTCAAATCAATCTATCTCCTTAATAAATCGGTGTTAACCATTTTTTAAATTCGTCATTTCTGCCTTGAGCAACATCGAGGTAGCACTGATGAAGCTTATTTGTCAAAGGGCCAATATTTCCATTACCAATCTCATACCGGTCAATACTAAAAATTGGAGTGATCTCCATAGCCGATCCACACAGAAAAGCTTCATCACAAGTATATAGTTCGGTTCGGTCAATACTTCTCTCGCAAACAGATATTCCATTATGCTTAGCAATGTTAAGTATGGTATCTCTTGTTATACTTTCTAGCACACTATCTGTCAACGCTGGTGTCACTAGCTCACCATCTTTAACCATAAAAAAGCAGGAGCCCGGACCTTCAGAAACTTTTCCTAAATTATTCAAGAAAATACAAGTATCATAGCCATTGCGCAAAGCTTCACGCTGGCCAACGCGGCTATTCATGTAGTTTGCCCCGCATTTAATACGTGGTGACAACATTTCATCACTAATCCGTCTCCAAGACGTAACACAGCAGTGTAGACCCTTTTTATTGTATTCTGCACTCGTTTTTCCTCTTGGTATAGGTGCTACAAACATTTCCACAGGTCCTTCAGATCCCCAAGATCCAAATCCATCTACAAATAAGGTTTGGCGAACAGATAAATTTTCAGTATATTCATTAGCCTTAATCACATCAATCAAGGCATTCGTTAAATCATCTGTACTATATGGGCAATCAATTTGTAGTAGTCTAGCAGATTTTACAAGTCTTTGATAATGTTCTGCCAGTCTAAAAGCATATAACTGCTGCTCATTCTCGTTCCAATAACAGGGAATCCCTTCAAAAACATTCAAACCAAATTGAGATGTTGGTGCTAAAACATTAATTTTAGCATCATTTACATTTAAAACCTCTCCCTTAAACCAAATTCTTCTATTTTCAACACTATACTTCATATCACTAACACCTCAATCAGGTAAATGAGCAATTCTAATAATCTCTTCCCTCAGCAGATTTTGCCGCTTGAACATCATCAATAGAATCATCCACTTTTTACTTCATATATATTTTTCTTTTTAAATACTTTTTAATGCTGTAATGAATATAATTTTGTATATCAATGATAATCCCTTTTTCTTTGAACAAATCGATATATTCATTATCATAGATGACTTTATCAGGCCAAGAAATATCATTTCTGCCCTTGATTTGCGCCCTTAACCAGTCAGACCAGCCTTTGCTTCAAAACCGTTTTTGTAAGTTTTGTTTAACGTATCAAAATCTCCCAATTCATAACTGACATGGTCTTGGTCCCAACAATGGACATATCACCTATTAAAAATGTTAAACAACTGAGGTAATTCATCTAAACTCGTATTTCTCAAAAACCGATCAACTTTAGTTACTCGAGGATCATCTTCGAAGTTAAATAATCCTGTTCCGGTTCCTTCAGCATTGACAACCATCGAGCAGAAATTTCAACATATTGAACAGACGGCCATTCTTCGTTCTTCTAGATTGTTTGAAAAACTGGGACCATTTGAATCCAACTTTAATCGCAATTGGAATGATAATCCAAAATGGTAGACACAGAACAATTGCTAGAGCAGATACGATGATATCTATTATTCTTTTTATTAATAAAATGAAAATTCATTATATTGTCCTCAATAATAAAATGTGTGGAATAAATCATCGAAAGTCTCTCCACGCTTGATAACCTCTGTTTCCTCTTCTGATATATCTAAAAATAGGGAAATTAGGTAAAATAAAGGGGTTTTCATCACTAAGGAATAGGATCCACAGTTACTAATCACAATCATATCTCCAACTGCTAATTCCCCTTTATAATGTTTATATAAAACATCATTCTCAATGCATGTAAAACCTACAAAATCAAGATCGCTATAATTTTGTCTAGTAGATGATAAATGATGAGATCTCAATAGGAGGATTAATTCCTTGCATGCTTATATTCTTCTGGCTCCTAATACAGCTGCCATATATTTCCCACGAACTTGTTTGATTGTTTTAACTGTAGCGACAAACTTCATACAGTCACCTACCAGAGCTGATCCTGGCTCAATGATTAGCTCAGGCATCTTATCAGCCATACCAGCAAATCTTTCTGAAAAGACCGTTGCTGCAGCATGTGCATAAAGCACTGTAATCTGGTATATCATAGTCGAATTGTGCTTTGAGAGATGCTGGCATTTTCCCAAATAAACCACCACCCAAATCAATTCTTTGAGGATAATATCAAGTTTTATCGATTAAATCAATCATACCTCTGAGCACGTGCTGGCCAAAACTCCACCTGTCTTTTTGGCATAATGGCATTGTAAATTGATTAAACAGATATTGTTCGTGTTTTTACATCATTGATTAAACTATAAAATCATGACTCGTTACATCGAAACCAAATCGCGATAATACACCATCTTGGACATCAAAGTTACATCTAATGCGACATTCAGGGTGTTCATTGGCCATTTCTCGAAATCTTCTTGACAGCGTCCCATTCTTCAAGAGAATCCAAGTTAACAGTACCACCTTTTAGCTTAACAACTCTTCCATCTTTTTCTGGATCTTTTGATAGGTCCATTCCAGATAATATTTTGAGGTTCTACTCCAATACGATAGGCCAGCTCAAGCTCCATTTCAGAAACAACTTCTGCATAGCCTCCCAATTCATCAACGATTTTTACACAATTTCGGAGTATAGTTTGTCTTATAAGAATATGCGATATTAAATTTAGGATAAATACTAGAAAATGATTGTTTTAATTCTAAAAATTATCCTTAAATTGCTGTGAATCAAAGTAAATAAAAAGCTTCTCAAATTTTTCTTTCAACTCCAAAAGTCTTGCACTATTTATAATCACAATGAACCCTCTCTCTTTTTCTTTTTACAATCATTGCAACTTGTTGTGCAACTTCTTTCCGATTTGCTTCAAAAACTACTGAATTCGTCTCTAAAAGAGAGTGTTCAAACTCTCGGATTTTTAGAACATTTTCTATAAATTCAGGGTTCTAGCTTACCTAAATCGTTGATTTTTATCTATATTACAAAACGTTCTAGATAAAATGACCCTTGATGACCCTAGGCGGTAATGCTCCATCAGAATCTTCTCTGCCGGCAATGTACCTTCTCCAATCCTAGCAATTCCACCGAAACCAAATGGAAGATTTGCCTCTTTCAACTTAAGGCAAATATTTTCCACCAAACCATTTACTAAGGGTTCAAACATAAAATCAAGATGGTAGGCTAGATGTAAATCATTTAACCCTATGTGACTTCGTCGATTCCTGGCAAAGTAAGAATACTATCTAAATGTTCAACAGCTTCTTTAGTTTCCAGCAAAAGTGTCGTTTTTGCCCTCTTATTAACAACATTTAAAAAGGCTTCTACTTCATCAAATGATCTCCACATAGGAAGCATCACAACATCAGCTCCAGCCGCTATTACTTGTTCGATTTCTTCAACAGAATTATCATTCCAAGGATTCACGTACTAACAACTCTCGAAGAAGTGATGATAGGCGCTATGTTCTTTATATCTTCAATGGAATGCTTAGATTTAACAGTATTCAGTCCCTTCTGTCTCTCCTCTTTCCTAAGGTCTCTAAATCTATCCAAATCCGATCAACACCGGCTTTCTGAGCCATTTTTGCAACTTCTACATTATTGGTGATGTACATCAACTTCAACGACATTCCGTTTTCCTTTACTTCTTTTATATTCCTACTGTTGAGCAAATGAAATTAATGCCTTTTTCAGTTCAGATTCATCCAGTCTTGGCAAGGATGCAATAAATTCATCTACTTCTGATTTGCTAGGTGTTTGAACATTTCCTACAAATATCTTTTCATAGATTTGTTCATCCACTCTTTCTTTTTCAGACAACAGCTCTTCATATAATTTTTCTCCAGGACGAATACCTGTTTCTATAATTTTGATATTTGCTTCTGTGTGTCCACTTAATGAGATCATTTTTAGCTAGATCTAAAAATTCGAACTGGCTCACCCATATCTAAGACAAAGACTTCCCCCAGTCATCAATGCGCCTGCTTGAATCACTAATCGACTAGCTTCTGGGATTGTCATAAAATAGCGGGTCATTCGAAAGTCAGTTACTGTAATCGGGCCACCCTTAGCGATTTGGTCTGTAAAAAGAGGAACAACACTTCCTCGACTTCCCAGAACATTTCCAAAGCGAACAGCCGCAAATAAGGTCCCACCTTCTTCGTTTAAACCAGTCACAATCATCTCTGCCACACGCTTCGTCGCCCCATCACGTTAGGTGGATTAACAGCTTTATCAGTAGAAATCATAACAAATTTTGCTACTCCAGCAGCCTTAGCCGCCTCAGCAACATTTTCGAGTCCCATAGATATTATTTTTACAGCTTCCATGGATTGTATTCCATGAGCGGAACATGTTTATGCGCTGCTGCGTGATACACTCTATCTGGATGATAGGTTTTCATAATCTGAAAAATCCGATCCCGATCCTGAATATCTGCAATAAGTGGGATAATCTCTATGTCAGATTGATACTGATTAAACAGTTCTTTATGAATCAAATAAATCAATTTTTCTCCATGGCCTAATAATAGGAGACGAGCTGGTGAGAATTGGGCGATTTGCCGACACAATTCCGATCAATCGACCCCGCTCCTGTCACCAAAATAGTTTTTCCTTGGATATTTGACTTAAGGCTAGTTTGGTCTAAAGCGACTTCTTTTCGACCAAGTAGGTCTGCAATGTCAATTTCTCTCAGTTTATTAACACTAACTTTACCTGTTACAACTTCCTCATATTTAGGCATAGCCTTTATCTTTGCTTTTGTCGTTTGGCAAAGTTTTAAAATTCGTTCATACTCTTCTGGCTTCAAAGAAGGAATGGCTATAACAATCTGGTGGATCTCATAATTAGTGACAATTTCTGGTATTTCGCTATCTAAGCCTACCACCTTGACTCCATGCAACAAGGAGCCTTTCTTATTAGGATCCTTATCAACAACTGCAACAATCTTTATATCTGGAGAATCTTTCAAAGCTGTCGTTATAAATAGATTTCCGCCATCTCCTGCCCCTACAACGAGAGTTCGAAGAACAGAATCATTAGAAACTTCTTCATAATTTGCGCCAGTTTTAAAACTATGCCACATACGCCATGCCAAACGAATGGACACTGTAAACAGAACCGAGAACATGCAACTTAACAAGAGAAAACGATAGCTAATAGATAAAGAAAAAATCGTTTCTATCAGAGCAATTACAAAGTAGGCCCCACCCAAAGCAAGAGAAATCTTACTTAAAGTTTTTATAATCTGTATAACGGTTTATTAGTGAAAACACCTGCGTTATCAAAGCCAACAATGACATATAAAATAGCAACACAAGTTAAAACCTGTAGTGATTTCTACCGGTTGTTCTAATATATTCAGATAAAGAATAAATAAGAAATGTAGCCACTGATATAGATAATAAATATGTCAACAAACATCAGTATCAGCCGCTTCAGGCTCTTATTAATTCCATAATATCCCCCAGTTTATTTATTTTCATGTTTCTTTCCGTAATTCCCATAGTTTCCATAAGCACCATAGGCTCCATAGCGATCGCCAGATACATCATATTTATTTAGTATGACTCCTAAAAATGGTGTGCCTGTTTGCTCTAATTGCTCTTTTGCTTTTTGCAAGGCTTTTCGTTTGACAGAACCAGACTCAGCCACTAAGATACTAGCATCACATTTCTGAGAAATGATAGCTGCATCGATTACTAAGCCAATAGGAGGTGTATCCAACAATGACATAGTCATAATAGCGACACAAAATATTCATCATAGCATCAAAATTCTTGCTTTGTAAAAGGGCTGTTGGATTCGGAGAAGACTGACCTGACTCAATGACAAATAAATTCTTAACATCTGTTTCACACAAGCCTTGTGATAGATCCGTCTTTCCTGCCAAATAATCTGTCAATCCTGTGATTTTTTCTGAAGACTTAAATACACCAGACATAATCAATTCCGAATATCTGCATCAATCAAAAGCGTCTTATAACCTGCTCTTGCAAAAGCAATAGCAAGATTCGTAGACGTTGTTGACTTCCCTTCATTGGGTTGGACAGAGTAGGAAACAATTTTTAATATCTTCTCACTTGGCTGAATATTGGTGCGAAGAGCATTATAATACTCTTCCGTTCTTTGGATAGAGTTTTTCTTTTTAGATGATAATTCTAATACTGGCATAGGAACTCCTTATTTCCAACTTTTCTCATGTCAGGTACGATACCAAGTAAAGACATACCCATTACTTCTTCGATGTCCTCTGGTTTCTTCACCCGATCGTCTAACACTTCAACAATCAATACTAAGACAACCATCGCCACAGCGCCACCGACAAATCCAATCTGTAACATTACGGCGAATATTTGGAGAAGAAGGACTTTTAGGGGCTTCCGCCTCTTCCAAGGTTGTGACATCAGATACCTTTGTCACAGTAATAATCTTCTCTGCAGCTACTTCACGCAAAGTATTTGCAATGCGACTCGCTTGATTTGGATCACCATTTGTCACAGTAATTGAAACAATACGAGTATCTGTGGGAACAGAGACGGTTACTTTCCCTAGCTAAATCAGCTGTTGTGCTTGATAACTTCAACTCCGAAATAACAGTTGATAATACGTCTTGTGACAAAATAATTTCTTTATAGTCCTTAACTAGGTAAGCACCTGCTTGAAGATCCTGATTTGTCAATGCGTTATTATCTGACTGTTGACGATTAACCACATAGATTCTAGTGGTACTTTGATAAGATGGCTTTGCGATAAAAACACTATATCCTAGTGCTATAACTGCAGTGATTAAAGCTGTTAAAATAATTAAAAATTTTCTTTTCCATATCGTCTTTAGCAAAGACACGATGTCAATTTCCACCATTTGGTTTTCTTGATTCATTTTTCTCTTTCTCCTTGTTAAAAATGAAAAGTTAAATATACTCATTTCTCAACAAAATTTCTTGGTTTTTCTAAATAATTGTTCTGCGTAAGCAACGCCATATTTTAGATATAATCTGATAAGCTTCTTCCATGTATGGTGGCCGATCATCTAAATTATGCATATCACTAGCCACAAAAGTAGAACCAAATCCTTCTCTAAAAAGAAGCGAGCTCGCTTTTTCATAAATTTATATTTGTCTCCAAATAATTTTGGCTTCAGTACACTTGAGGCTATTAATTTGCATATAGCATCCCATATCAATCAGATCACGAACCTTTTTCGTCATTTTCTAAGCAGTGATAACGTTCAATATGCGCTACCACAGGTGTGATCCTAGACGTAAAACATTGCTCAAAAGCTGTGTGAATTTCCTTGTGAGGTTGTCATACTAAATTCAATTAAAAGCATATCTCATATCTGCTAAACTAGGGATTATTTTTCTCTAACTTATCTAGCACATCACTGGTGTAGTAAATCTCTGCACCATAAAGTACCGTCAAGTCATCTGAAATTTCTTTTGCTATTTCCTGTACTAGCTTAAAATGTTCTGCAATTTTATTTTCCGGTGTTTCAAACATCCCTTTTCGACGGTGGGAAGTGGAAATAATTGTTCGAACTCCTTGCCTATAGCTTTCTTCAAGCAGAGCACGACTATCTGCCAAATCTCTAGGCCCATCGTCAACATCAAAAATAATATGTGAATGAATGTCAATCATGCCTTACTTTCCTTCCATCACTGCTTGGATAGCAGCCTTCATTGCAGCCAAACTATTTTGATCAATTTCCATCATATAAAGATTGGCATCTGGCATAGCATGAGATGGCAACCCCATTGTTCCATTGCCAGTCAAGGCCTGTGAAGTCACTGCATAACTGCCACCCGTTTCTAATTGAGTGTTGATGAGGTTCATCATAGTCTCCAAGCTCATATTGGTTTGAACAGAATCTTGTAGAGCCAGAAATAATGTTATTATAATTCTTCAAAGCATCTGTAGAGGTGAGCTTCTTAATAATGGCTGCGATAACTTTTTCCTGATTTTTACCACGATCATTATCACCACCACTTAAAGAATAGCGTTCCCGTACAAAATCTAAAGCTTTATCTGAACTCAAGTGAAGATTACCAGCAGGGAAATGACGGAACTCTTGATCATTATAAACATCTACACCACCTAACAGATCGATTAATTTCAAGAACGAAGTGAAATTAAGACGAGACATAATACGGGATATCAATGCCATAAAGTTTCTCCAGCGTATGGACTGAAGCATCAACGCCATAAATCCCAGCATGAGTCAATTTATCTGGTTGATCCTCACCGCCATCTGCAATTGGTACATAACTATCTCGCGGTGTTGTTGTCAAAAGAACTCGCTTGGTCTTACGATTAACTGTCATAATGATATTCACATCCGAACGTGAAACAGACGAGATGCTACCATAAGTATCAATTCCGCTAACATAAATATTGAACACATCCGCATTAGCATTTTGTTTTTGATTAGCAGTTTCAACTTTTTTGGTCATCTTGAGCTGTATAACTTTTTTAATTTTTGGATGCATAATCTGGATCTTCACTACGTAGAGGGTATCCTCAAAGACGCTAGTGAGGACGATAGCCTTTGTTTCACCTGCTATCAAGATTTATAAAGCTCCTAGATATGAACTAGCCGAATCAACTGTCACATTTATATTTTCGTTTTAGCAAGTTCATCTGTCAATGCCGTAATATTAGCTGCATCATTCTTTGTTGGAGCTAGGACATTAGTAATTTTGGTGATGTCTTTTAATGTCGCTATCTCTGCTACCACAATACTCATTTCATATTCAGAAAAAGCTTGATGCTAGAATTTAAACCTGTTGATAAATCAAGCACCTCTTTAACAGCATACATTGCACCAGCTCCAGCTAACAATGATAGAGATAATAATACTGCGGTGAACACACGCGCTTTTATTCTTCAAATAAGTAGAATCCTTAAAAATTGCTACTGCTAGCATAACAGCAACAACGATTATATTCAAATACCGAAATGCTAAAATGTTATATTTAAAAATAGTAAATATCAACAAAAGCGGTCAGTAAACTATATATTACTAACAAGCTACCATTAACAATTCTCAATCTATTTTTGCTCGAGCGAATCCGCCACTTCTTTTTCGGGACGATGATAAACCACTTTCTATATAAAATCACTCCATCTTATTATAGCACAAAACCATTAGATTTCTCCTTTATTTTTCAACAAAATATTAGGCAAAAACTAAAATATAATAGCTGAAAATTATGTAAAAGCAGACCTCTTATAGAGACTGCTTTATATTTTAAAGTATTAAGATTTTTTTAAAATAAGTTTATCACGATCCATCTGTTCAAAACTCTCTTTTCCATCATTCAGCTTATCCCAGATGACTACCTGGCCTGACTGAAGGGACTTCTGCACATCAATGATGCGCTGATTGGAAGAACCACGGAACTGCAGACATGAGATTCTTCTTGGTAAGGTCAAAACGACCGTCCACTAGAATATCAATCAGACTTAGACTCCAGCTTATCACTCCGTTTCCAACATCATCTCCTCCCAGGTGTAGCCGTCCAGGACCAGATATCCTTGTCAGCAGCTCTCTTCGAATCCGCTTGACCAAGGGTAGGAGAATGCCTGTATTGAGAAAAGGCTCGCCGCCTAGGAGGGTCAGCCCCTGTACATAGGGTTCGGCCAAGTCTTTCATAATCTGCTCCTCCAACTCTTGCGTATAAGGAATGCCTGCGTTGAAAGACCAAGTTGCTGCATTATAGCATCCCTCACAGTGAAACATACAGCCACTGACATAAAGGGAGTTGCGGACGCCTTCGCCATCTACAGAGTTAAAAGGCCTTATAGTCAATGATTCGCCCTTGCTCAGCTCCTCACTTTTCCATTCTTGAGGTTTGGGATTGTTCATCTTCATCCTCCAAATCAATCCAGTAGCGCTGACTTCTGTCGATTGTGTTATCATAAACACCGCCAGCCGAGAGAATGGTGCGGCGGCTGGCTTCGTTGTCTTCATCACGGGTAATCAGCACTCGTTCTAATCCTTGCTTTCTAGCCTCTGCCAGTCCTAACTCTAAGCTGCAACTTGGCCAAGCCCTTTTCTACGTTGACTGGGGCGGATAGAATAGCCGATATGCCCACCCTCCACAAATAATTTGTCATTTGGGGACAGGCGCAGGGCTAAAAACCCCATAGGCAAGCCAGTCTCATCAAAGGATAGAAATTGGACGGCGTGAACCCAGCCTGCTGGCAAGTTTGCCACATCTTCCTGTCGTCTCACCATTTGTAACCAATCCTCATAATCCTTTGCTCGTTTTCCAAGTGGAGCCCATGCCACCGTGCATATAAGATTTTGCTGCATCGAACTCCGCAATCATCTCTAATATCGCGTCTTTATCTTCCAAAGTTGGTCGTCTTAGCTCCATGTTCCCTCCTTAATCGACATCAATCCAGTAACGCTCTTTCCCGCCTCGAATATCCTCTAAAGCTCCGCCATTCGCCAGAATCACTGCTCGGCTGGCAGCATTGTCACTATCGCAAGTCACTAGGACTCGTTTTATATTTTTACTTTTGGCTACTTGCAAGCCTTGTCGCAGCTACTCTTTTGGCCAATCCTTTCCCACGCGCAGACGGACGGATACTATAACCGATATCCCCCGCCTTCTTGGAGCAAATGGTCATTGAGCCATAGCGCAGATTGAGAAAAGCCCACAGCCTGACCATCCGCAGCAAAAGAGATTAGTTGGATGTAAGGCACAAACCCTTGCGGCAAGCCTAGACCCGCCTCAGCTAGCTGAATCGTCTCCAGCCAATCCTCATAGACAAAATCTGCTCCGCCAAAGAAGCCATCCTGTCGGCTACCAGCCGCTTCAAAATCAGCCAGCATCTCTAAAATTTTTCCTTGTCTTCTAGTTTCGGTCGTCTCAGTTCCATACTTCCTCCTGATACGAAGAAGTGAGACCGCCTTGCGCCCCTCTGACTTCTATTGTTTCTTGTTCTTTTCTAAAAATTGCTGACGCAGTTTGGCTAATCGTTCTTTTTGCCACTGCCTCCCCTGCGAATGTTTTCATGGAAACGCTGCACCTGAGCCTTTCCTTTGTCGTCCAATTGATACTTTCCCATCTTAATTTCCTTCGTACTTAATAGTCGATCCATTCATATGTTTAACTCGAGCGGATATCTCCTTATGTCGACCATTAACCATTGGTCGAGCTTGTGGATTTCCTAAGTAGCCACAAGTCCGCTTAACTACATCAACAGTTTTAGGATCACTATTACCACAGTTTGGACAGGTGAAGCCCCGCTCTGTCGGTGTAAAATCTCCCTCAAAATCACACTTATAGCAATGGTCAATCGGCGTGTTGGTTCCCAGATAGCCGACACGATCATAGGCATAGTCCCAGACAGCTTCCAAAGCCTTTGGATTTTGCTGCAACACAGGGTATTCACAATAGTGGATAAAGCCTCCTGCAGCCCCAACTTCAGGATAAACTTTCTCAAAGTCCAGCTTTTCAAAAGGTGTTGGATTCTTACGCACATCGTAGTGGAAGGAGTTAGTGTAGTATTCCTTGTCTGTAATATCTGGAACGATACCAAACTTCTCTGTATCCAAGCGACAGAAACGATCCGTCAAACTCTCTGAAGGAGTAGAGTAAACTGAGAAGTGATAGTCGTACTCATCTGACCACTCTTCAACTCGGCGCTTCATATCTTTTTACAATAGCAACCGTAAATTCCTTGGCTTCTGGATTGCCTTCCCATTTCCCCCACCATAAAGACCGTCGCCACCTCATAAAGTCCGATATAACCAAGAGAGACCGTTGCTCTGCGGTGAGTAAAAAGCTGGTCAGCAGTCAGTATTTTTCCTAGGCGTTTGCCAAAGGCACCATATTGATAAAGAATTGGTGCATTTGCTGGAGTTGCTTCCTTCGTCCTTTCTACTCGGTAGACCAAAGCATCCTTAGCAATGTTCATTCGCTCATCAAACAATGCCCAAAATTTTTCCTTGTCTCCTTCAGACTCTAGTGCGATGCGAGGCAGATTGACAGTGACAACTCCCAAGTTCATCCGAGCCAAAATTGGCTTCTACACCATTCTCATCCTTCCAACCTTGGAGGAAAGAACGGCATCCATTGGAACCTTGAAGGATCCGTTAAATCAATAATTTTATCATAGAGAGCACATCTGGATACATCCGCTTCGTCGCATTCTAGAGCCAGTTGTTTAATGTCATAATTAGGCGTTCTGGCTCGAGATTAAAGCCCACGCTTCAGTGTAAAAATCAACAGGAAAAATCGCTGTACGATGCTCCTGCACAAGCCCTTGATACGGATATTCAGAATAGCCTTTTTGGTTCCCGCTCAAAACGGTGGTTCCCCAGACCAAAAAGCCAGCAAGTAAAGGAGTTTGGCCATTAGAAGTAAAGAGGGTATTGATCTCATACTCAATGACTGCATCGCATCATAGATATCTTTTTAGTCTTTTCCGGGCATAATCTGCTCGTTTATCACTAAAGAGCCCAATCCTTAGCATCTTTCAAATGCTTTTTCATAATTAAGCTCTGCATAAGGCGCCAACACTTCATCAATCAGATCAGCTGAACAACCCCATATTGACTAGATGCAACATTAGCAATGAGTTTGTGAAATTTGGGCTGTTGCAGTCTGGATGAGACTTAGGACTCTCTACTTCCCGCATTTACCGATTTTAAATCCATTTTCAACATACCTTCAAAATCAGATCAAACAGCAGTTGGTCATTGGCGTACAGGACTATAGTCCAAGTCATCGATAATGAATATCCCCTTTTTGATGGGCGTGGCTCACGTGAGGAGGCAACATTTTAAGCCCAAATTGACTTGCCGACAATTCCCGCAGTCAAATCGCGTTGTGTGTTAAAAACATCGCTATCCTTATTAGCATTTTCGTTGACAACAGTCTGATCTTTATTAAGTAATTTATCGATTGTAAAATTAATATCTGTTGCCTGTGAACGGTCAAAATCACGTTGCGTTCGATAAGAGATATAGGCTTTAGCAATGGCATATTCATTGGCATTTAACAACTCGTGTTCGACAATGTTCTGGATCTCATAGATCTTAATATCTTGTGCAAAACGATTTGCAATCTCTGCTACAACCCGTTCTGTAATCCTCAAGCTTCACTTCAAGCAAAGGAGACATAGGAGCCACCTCACAAAGCCCGCCTTAACTAAGGCCTTATAAATCTTGTCCACGTCAAAATTTACACGGCGACCATCACGTTTTACCACATAAATATTTGGAATACAAGTCTGCGTTTCTTCTCTTAAAGCAATCATAGCGTGTCCTCCGTTCGTTCAAGAATCATTATATCACTAAAATAAAAATCAATATGTTGTGTCAAAAAATATTTTTTGAGTTTACACAACATATTGATTTTTATTTTGATTCATAAAAGCTTGAAGTAGCTCGTTTTTACATCAATTTTTATAACTAGAAGACAATAATTTTTAACATTTGGTAAAAGAGTACTTTCTCATTCACTGCAATATAACGAGGCAGAGAGAAGCATCCAGTTGTTTTTCAAGACGAAGCTTATTTTCCGCTGTATCAACATATAACTTTGGACTTAAAATAGAGGAAGCTGACAGACGGCTTGTGGAAAGATAAAGACTGGCCGTATTATCCCGAGGCATAAATTTTATCATCAGTCTTTGACTCATCACGAATATAGCCACTAATCACTTCACGTTCTGCCGTTTCAGCTCCTGACAAAGCATAGCGCTGAGCAAACGGCATGACTACTAGAAAAGCTATAGCAAGCACTGGCAAAGAAATTCCCAGCAACATAATTTTTCCAAACCGATGGCGTTCTCTTGCTTCTGATGTGACGCCCTTCTGTAAATCTTCTACTAAACCAAGTAGCAAAAAGAATCATAGCAAAAGGGATTGCTGGTAGCAACTGAAAAGCTCCTTGTATTGGTGAAAAAATGCTCAACACAAGTATTACTAAAAGCCCTAAAGAACCCAAAAGACGGAAAGGCACTCGTCTTTCTCTGCAGAGAGACACCCCCATAATGAGTGCCGTTACGAACCCTAGTCCTAAGAATAAACCACCATAAAGCATCAGGTTTTCCAACACACCTGAATGGACACCCATGCTTTCAAACAGATAAGTTGCCTGACTAATCGCTAAACCAAAAGTTCCATTCCATACAGATGTAGTATCCTATCGGATAAAAGAGCAAGGAAAAACCTAAAAGACTAGCTAATAGCTGATAAAAATCCCCTAGCTGCTCGCTTACGAACAAAGTGGAAAAATTGTCCAAACGAGAAAAACTAGGCCATAAAAATGATACTCGTAAAGGATCGATCAAAAAGGCCAATGCACCAATCGCACCAAAATAAAATAAAACCATTATCGCTTATTTGACCATTCATATAACGGGCTAAGAGTTCAAGCCCCACATCGTAAAACGGAAGCACAAAAATACTGGCGTATAAACCACCAAATCCTACCGTTAAGACGAAAAGATAAAATAGAAAGCAGTTGCTGAGCTAACTCTTTTTTTCTGGTTAATTGATACACAAATTGAAATAGATAATTCCTGCTACAAACAGGGCTAAAAACTGTACAAAAGCAAATAGAAGGCTTCCCAATACACTACTGCCTAGCCAATTTAACAAATAGTACAGCACTCCACCTGTCCCATAAATATCTCCATAAGCTAGCTTACCTTGAGTCATCGCCCAGCCAGCATACAGATTCTGGGTCTGTAAGTTATTAGCAAGCGAAGAAAAAGTGGATTAGCCACGCTACAAAGACTGATCAGCGCACTCCAGAAAAATAAATTACCAGAAGGAGCATTCGCGACCTTTAAACGAGGAAGTTCTTTCGTTTCTCTATCTTCTTTTTCCTCAGTATTTTCCGTCAATTGCACTTCCAGATAATCCTTTTCTTCATGCGTTTCAAATTCATCAAACATAACACTTCTCCTTGATATAGTCCTTACTAGTATATCAAAAAGTCTACTTTCTGTCAGTTTTTCCTGGCACTCTTAATTTTTCCTTTGCTTTAGAGACAAGCTTTACAAATTTCTCTCGCTCAGATATTTGTAATTTTGCAATGAGCTCTAACTCTCTAAAACTTCTATAAACCCGAGATTTGTTTTTCCCCTGATAAACACCGGCTAATTTCATCGAAAATTCCTTTTTACTTTTTTATTCGTAAAAATAAAAAGCAAGATAGCTGATTCAACTAAATAAGTCGAGTCAGCACCTTACTCTTATAACATCAGTGCAAAAGAGTTGAACAATCTCTTTTTAACAAGCTTTGGTACCAAGTACTCTTAGAAAAGCACCATCATACACCTCTTTTGAAAGCCTTAAAAATCTCTTCAAAATCAGCTTTTTATATCTGATAAAATAGGTGTTTTTGTACAACAGCACTCGCATTTTCATAATGATGAACTAAGCTACGATAGTCAAAATTAATCGTCCCCACAACAGCCAACTCATCATCAGCTATAACATTCTTACTATGTATAAAACCCGGTGTGTATTCATAAATTCGTACACCAGCCGCCAGTAATTCTCTATAAGAACCACGAGTAATGGGTTGAATTAACTTTTTGTCAGTCACATAAGGCGTGACAATGCGAACATCAACTCCACGCATAGCGGCATTTTTATATCTTCAGTCAAATCATAATCAATAATCAGATAAGGAGTTGTAATGTAGACATAATCCGTCGCCTGGCTAATTATATTTTGATAAACATTTTTGCCGACTTGAGACTTATACATCGGCTTAGGGCCACTTCCATATGGAATATAGAGTCCTGCTCCCTCAACTGCTTGATTCTCTAAATGATACTTATCAAAATCCGTAATTTCCCCACGATTAATATACCAGTTCAGCAAAAAAAGTCTAGTCAATGCCTTTACAGCCCGACCATCCAAACGAATACCACCATCTTTCCAATGACCAAAACGCTCTACATGGTTGATGTATTCATCTGCTAAATTAATCCCACCTGTATAGCCCTGCTTGACCATCTACAACCAGTATCTTTCGATGATCTCGGTGTTATAAGCCACTGTCATACGGGAATTACTTTTGTTAAATTTATAAGCATGGATGCCGTAAGATCGCAAAATCTGTGTGTAGTCTCCAGGTAAAGTCGCCATACAGCCAATATCATCATAGAGCAACTTGACCTCTACACCTTGAGCTGCCTTTTTCTTTTGAGAATCTCTAGAATACTCCCCCACATTTTTCCTTCCTCGATAATGTAGTATTCTAAGAAAATAAATTTCTTTGCCTCTCTTAAGTCCTCTAACATAGCAAGATACATATCCTCACCTGAAGAAAAATAACGAGAAGCCGTACCATCATAAACATCTAGCATTATGATCCATACTTAGCAAAGATTTAACAATTCCAAAAGCTGATTTATTTGTCTTTTTCAAGGCAAGCCTTAACTCATAGCTATTATCCTCACGAAATTTCATCGAATCCATATTTCTCAGTTGCTTCAATTCTCTCCGAGAAAGTCGTCGTTCTCCAAACATGAGGAGTGGATCAAAGCTCCCACAACGGAATAAATGTGATTAACAACCAGGTCACCTTGCTTTCAGGAGTCATCGAGACGATTCACGATTGAAAAATCGTTCCAATCGTTAGTAAAGTTACCACAGAATCCACAAATCCTGATTGATGTCACCTAGATAAAAGAAAAGCCAAAAAACGAATAAAAGCTCTAGTAACATAACAATCATACTAAAACCATATTTCGACATTAATAAGCGAAATTTTCTCACACATCTACTCCTTATTTTTCTTAATACCTGAGTATAACGAGGCTACTTTAATAAATCAAGCAAAAAAAGAACAAGGCTAGTTAAACCAACCTTGCTATAGTTTTCATTGCTTCATGTAAAGACAATCGCATCATCTTGATCCACTTCTTGATCAATATCCTCTACAGTCAACTGATTGCCATTCACATAGTATCGATGTACATCATCACCAATTGTCATTTTTTGATTCGTCGTATCAATCTCTACTTGCTCGATTTCTTGATCACCATCTCGCTCTACTTTCGTCAAAGTCCCTTTGCCAGATACGAGCTTCAAGGTTAATTGGTCTCCTTCATGAATAGCAGTATAAGTACCGTCTAGTTCTGTACTAGCTACAGTAGTTTGAGATGAGGATGACGTAGAATTTGCTGAGCTACTTACACTTGAAGAAGTAGAACTAGCAGATGATACCTGAGAGCTAGTTGAGCTCGTTATTTGAGAAGACTGCGTTTGGTTGCTCCCATTTCCACAAGCCACCAGAACTAAAATCGTCATAATTGCAAAATTCGAGAGCATTATTTTCTTTGAAAGTTTCATATCCTTTCCTCCTTTACGTATCCGTGAGCAAAATCAAAGAAAACTCCCCATACGTTTCTAACTTAGCTCTACTTTTAGTATAGCAGATAGATTTTCTAAACGTCAATCTATCTGCTCTTTCAAAAACTGTCGCACCTCTGCAACAAAATAAAGCGAGCCAGTTATAAACAATAATTGCTCCTCATCTTTTTTTAACAGATGTTCATCTATAAACGTTTGATAATCGCTAACATAGGCTATCTCTCCTGCCTCTTTCTCACTTACTGACTCTCCATACGAAAAACTAGTTAAGAATAAGTCTGCTTGGGGCAACTCTCTTTGCAGATAAGATAGCATATCAGAATAATCTTTTCGCTTTAAAGCTCCAAACAAAATAACAATTTTTCTATCTTCTTGTAGTTTGATAAAATTCCACCAGACGCTCAACCGCTGGCAAATTGTGTGCTCCGTCAAGATACACCCTGTCACAAACTCGTTCTAAACGACCTGCCCATCTAGTTTGAGCTAGCGCCTCTCTCACAAGATAAAGATCAACTGACCAAGATTGTTGCTCCATAAACAAGAAAAAAACTTCCAAGGCTATACCAGCATTCTCTTCTTGAAAAGTTCCAGCTAAACCAAGTTCTACATCTGATAAATGAATACGCCCAGACTGGAAAGTTTTATTATAAAAGAAAACTCTTTTCCATACTCATATAAATCAATCCCTAAACTCTTGGCACGTTCTCGAGCAAATCAACAGCGCAGCATTTGGCAGAGGACCGACAACTGCTATTCTTCCTGGCTTAAAAGATACCTGCTTTTTGCTCTGCAATTTCCTCAATCGTATCCCTAAGGTTTCCTGATGGTCCAAACCAAGTGAAGTAATCACTGAAACTCGTTCCTTTTATCACATTGGTCGTATCTAACAAAAGCCCTACCAATTCCTACCTCAATCAACACCAACATCAACCTCTGCTCAGAAAAATAGATGAACATCATCAATGTGAGAATTTCAAAAATAGGACAAAAACCATGTTCTTCAAGCAGGTCTTTTCTCCATTTCTCGTACCTGCTCACCTATCCGAGTAAAATCCGCTTGAGATATGGGGATCCCATTCAAACAAATTCTATCATGAACAGTTTCCATATGAGGCGATGTGAAACTCCCTACTTTTTTCTCATGCCGCTCAAACAAATTTCTCAAAAAAGCAATCGTTGAGCCCTTGCCATTCGTCCCAGTCACATGGATTGTCGGATAAGATCTCTCTGGATGATCCAAAATATCAATAGCTTGCTCCATTCGTCCCAAACCTGAACGAAAGTTCAAACCAATGCGACTATTCAGCCAACTCTCATACTGCACTCACTAGCAAAAAGAGAGCGGAGTGAATAATCAATCCTCTCTTTTTAATTTTAATAATATAGTTTACGTTTGAGACTCCGAGTTAACAATAAACTATCTGTTTAACAATTTTTACTAATCCCTGCTCTTTGATAAAAGCAGAAATGATTCACCCTTGAGTATTCATTCTTCTTCAAAATAAGAAGTTAATAATCCAAAGGATAGATACACTAACTTGATTAAGTCTAAGTGTCAATTTCGATTGATCGAGTCAGTTTTTCTTACTCTTCCATGAAGCTATGAAGACTTCTTCAATCATGTTCCATTCTTCTTTAGAATCTTCTGGAATTGGTTGAAGATCTCCTCTGTACCATCTTCGTTTTCTGATAAATGGGTAAGCTGAATTTCAATCTCGCCATTCTCATCCTCTTCTGCATTAGCAGGTACAAGAAGGACATAGTTTTTACCAAACTCTTCCATACCATCAATGGTCAAAGAATTTCAAACAATGTTTCATTCCCTTGCTCATCAACTAAGGTAATCATTTCACGTTCTTCATGCTCGTGGTCATGCTTTGTGATCATGTGTCATATTCACTATTCCTCAATTCTTTTTAATAATTTCGATCCAAATAGACTTTTGTAGAATTAGCTGTCTGAGCCAATTTATCAATCACTTTTTACGCTTACTACGGCTGACGTCCGCTATGTTCAAATCAGCATACGCTCAGCTGAGCTACTGTCGTCAAACGCTCATCCTGATAATCAACTGGCACACCCAAATAACTCAGCAACTTTCTCGCCATAGGCTGACTAGCCTCCACAAGTGGACCACTAGTATGATTCATATTCTTAGGAAGTCCAATGACAAATTTATCTACTTTGTATTCTGAGACTAATGCACCAAGGCGCTCAAAACCAAACTGTCCTTGTTCTTCGTCAATCTGAATAATTTCTAAGCCTTGTGCTGTAAATCCAAGAGGATCACTAATCGCCAACCCCAACTGTCTTAGAGCCTACATCTAACCGCATAATTCTCATTAAAGATCGATGCCTTGCCCTTTCAAGTAATAACGAACCAATTCTTCAACAATTTCATCACGCTCATATTTTCGGATTTGATTACGCGCATTGTTGTAACGGGGTACATACGCAGGATCTCCACTGAGAACATACCCGACGATTTGATTGATTGGATTGTAGCCTTTTTCATTGAGTGAAGTATAGACATCAGTCAATGTCTCGCTAATCACTTTTTTATTTGAGTCGTCGAGATTAAAACGTACTGTTTCATCTGTAAATCCCACAATTACACCCTCTTTCATTGGAATACTTCTATTATAGCATATTTCAGAACTTTTCACAAATGTTACAAATCAATATCAAAGCGAAATTTCACTGTTATTTTTCTCTGACGCCCCTATTGACAATCTGATTATCAATATACTGAGCTGGCAGTCTTTCAAATAATTCTTTTAGTTTCAAACCCTTTAAACTACTCTGTATTAGTACCTTTATCAACATCTAAAAGTCTGAAAATCAAGAGTAGTTACGCTTCAATTCATTTTCATTTAAGATCTGTAATGAGGTACTAAAAGCCTGGCAAAGTCTTTCACCTGTTAGTAATTCGCATCTTCTTCCTAAAGAACTTATTTAGCAAATTTTGGGCTTCCTCTATTCCATACTGTACTGCTATAGCTTGCTTCAGGTCATCTGCATTCGGAGAGATTTGCTCCAAAGTCAAAACCCAAAATTGATCTCCCTTATAAGTAACGATTTGTTTTTGTTGAGAACCATCTTCATTTTGGAAAAACTAACGTTCTCGTCATAACAGTATCAGCATTTGCGATATTGGTAAAGTTGTGTCTATTTTTATCTTTCGAACTAGCTGTTCCTGAATTTGATGAGCCACAACAGTCAATACTAACAAGGCGACTCCTAATAATAGCACTGTTTTTCATCATTCTAGCCTCCTATCCTTATTGTACCATATCAACTACTTCTGTCAATGTTATGACTAATTTATGAGCGCAAAAAAGCACGGTCAGTCTCCACTAAACAAGTAAAGCAGATCTTTCCCATGCCTTTTTATATATTATAGCCTTTTAGACTCTTAAACGCGCCTCTGCATTTTCAACATTGCGAACAGAACGTGGTGAAAGGCACGTATGTCATCTTCTTTATAGCCAACTTGTAGGCGTTTGTCATCGACTAAGATTGGACTTTTGAGAATACGTGGCGTCTCCGATGATAATATCAATGACTTCGCTCACACTCAAATCCTCAATGTCAACTCCCAATCCTTTTGGCATAACGATTTTTGGAAGAAACAATGCTTGCGATACCATTTTCAGTTTTGGTCAAAATATCTAAAATTTCTTTTTTGTGATTCCCTCTTTGCCGAGGTTTTGTTCTTTGTCAGTTAATTGATGGGAATTGAGCAGGTCTTTTGCTTTCTTTACAGCTTGTACAACTTGGAAACTGTGTAAATAGTAATCATGTAGGACTCCTTTCAGTACCCGATATTACTATCGTAGTCTATTATACCACAAAAACCATCGGTCTTGCGACCTATTTTAGAAAATTTATTCCTCTATTTCGATAGCATCATCTAACTCAAGCGTCACTTCTTCTATATTTTCAGTGATTTTTCCTGTTTTTTCATGGTGTTGATGCTTCCAGCTTCCTCATCTGCATCAATAAGTCCCAAAACAGAACACGGACTTTCTGATCAATTTCCTCAAAAACTTCTGGATGATCCGCTAAATATTTTTAGCATTTTCAGATCCTTAGCCAATTTTTCATCGTTGTAAGAATACCAAGCACCCTTTTTGATGATATCTAAGTCAGTTGCAATCTTAATCAGCTCTCCTGTCTTGAAATACCTTCTCCATACATGATTTCCACAAAAGCTTCCTTGAATGGCGGAGCTACTTTATTTTTTACAACTTTAATTTTGGTTTCTTTACCAACATTTGTATCTTTCGCATCACCAGTCCCCTTGATTTGAGTATTTCCACGAACGTCCAAACGAACAGAAGCATACAATTTCAAGGCACGACCACCTGGTGTTGTTTCAGGATTCCCAAACATTACGCCAACTTTTTCACGCAGCTGGTTGATGAAAATCGCAATCGTCTTCGTTTTGTTGATGGATGCAGATAATTTACGCATCGCCCGGCTCATCATATGCGAGCCTGCAAAGCCGACATGGCTATCTCCAATATCCCCATCGATTTCCGCGCACGTGGCACCAAAGGCTGCAACTCGAGTCAATAACTACCAAGTCAACTGCACCTGAATCAATCAATTTTCCCAGCAATTTCTAAACCTTGCTCCCCAGAATCAGGCTGAGACAGCAAGAGATCATCGATATTCACACCCAATGCTGCTGCATAAGACGGGTCCAAAGCGTGCTCGGCATCGATAAAGGCTGCAATACCACCCTCTTTTTGCGCTTGAGCAACAGCATGAAGAGCCACGGTTGTCTTACCAGAAGATTCAGACATAGATTTCAATGATTCTTCCCTTCGGATAACCACCAGCACCAAGGCGATATCGAAGCCAAAGAACCTGAGCTCATAACTGAACTTTTTGCTCTGCTCGCTCGCCCAAACGCATCACAGCACCCTTACCAAAATCTTTCTCAATATTTTTCAAAGCGTTGTCTAAAGCCTTTTGACGTTCATCGCCAAATTTCTTTGTAATATCATCTAAATTCTTTTGTTTCTTTGCCATTAATTTCTCCTATTTGTTCTAAAAGTATCTTTTTGGCTATCTTAATTATACAAAAAATTAACTGTTTAATAAAAGTCCTTCGCACTAGGTTAAGAGGCATGCAAAACAGCAATTTTCCGCACATCACGACGACTGCGTCCAGCAATATATGACCTTAATGGTTTCTGTTCCCTGCGCAGCACTAGCCAAGCCAATAAAAACGGTCCCTGCTGGATGCTTCCAGTGAATCTGGACTAGCCACCTGTCAGACTGACAGCTAGAGTCACTTTCGGTCAGCTTCCTAGCCTGCTCTGCCATTTTCCAGCCGTAAAGCTGAAAACAACTCCATGCTTCTCAGTTCTCCCAGCGGAATATCCAGCATCGGCATCTTTCCTCCACTGCTGCAGGTGACAAAGCCACCTGAGAAAATAGCTGAAGCTCCAGCAAAAGTCCGCCAAGGTCGCTTGAAAAAGACCTGCCGTCAGACTCTCCGCTGCTGAAATCGTCTTGCCTGTGACTCTTCAGCAAGTCAAAAAGCCACCTGAGGCAAAAGAATTGTCATCTCCTATAACCATAGAAAATCTCGGACAAAGCTTGTCCTTCAAAAAGTTTTATGTGCCAAAATTGGCTGTTCAACAACTGCAAGCTTTTCGGTCCGCTTCATCCTGGCTAAATGCTTTCGTAGACAGTGCAAGGTCACCTCCCCGTCTTTAGCATAAGGAGCAATGGTAGGGTCACTCGTTGCTCAATCATGTCTGACAAAATAGTCACTAGCTGACTCTCGCCGATACCAAAGAAGCGCAACACTCGTGAATATAATTTCTGACCTGTGGATGAAAGGGGGAACCAGCTCATTATTGACCATGGGCTTTGAGCTCAGCTAGGCGGTCGGGCAGGACTACATAGGTCCTCCGTCTGCTTCTAACAATCCTCCGACAGCTAAGCCGGTCGCATTTGGTAACGGAGTCGATCCTTCAACCAGCTGGGCCTGACGCTCATTGTTGGGAGTTCGAGCATAATCTGGTCGACTAGCAAAAAAGCGATCCAGCTTTTCCACAGCCTCAAGGTCAAAACTCAGCTCTCGACCCTAAAACTTAGCCAAGGTCTGCTTGGTCAAATCGTCCTCTGTTGGTCTTAAGCCTCCTGTCAGGATAATCAGATTACGCCCCTGAGCAATTTTTAAAACAGAGAGAAGTCGATTTTCATTGTCACCCACTGCTGTCTGGAAATAAACATCGATTCCAAGACTCGCCAGTTTTTCAGATAAAAATTGGGCATTGGTATTGACAATCTGACCTGTCAGAATCTCGGTGCCCACAGCAATAATTTCTGCTTTCATAGAACCTCCTACCTTACTATCTCAGATTGGCATTTATTTTATCACAAAAATGTTAAAAAGTTGATTTTCATTTTAGGAAATAGAGCTGTCAAGTTCCTTGACAGAAACTTGTCAACTATGCTGTAGGAAAACTTTTAAAAACGACTAGTGTTATGCAGAATAACCAGGTTGTTAGGAAATGCTATTGGCAAATGGTTTGATTCTTTCTATAATGAAGATAGAAATCAACTAAATATTTTTATTTGAAGAAAGGAGATCATCATGAAAATTTCACAAGTGCTCAAGAGACTATTCGTCAACAACATCAACTCACTCAGGAGGCCATGGCGGAAAGGCTCAAGGTTTCCCGCTCCGCCATTCCCGCTGGGAAAGCGAAAAGGTATCCCTGATATTGAAAATCTCATCGCTATCAGTCAGGGAGTTTGATATCAGTCTGGACACGCTCATCAAGGAGGATGAGCGCTTGGAGAAAAAGTCATCGAAGACAGCAAGGCCAAGAAATGGCGTGACTTGGTCATTCCTCACCTTTTTCCATCTTGGTTTATATTAGTGTACCTTTGCAACACTTTGCACCATATCTTTCTCGCTAGCTTCCTCATCCTCCACCCTCTTTATGCTCTTCCTAGACTGCGCATCTTTGCTCAAGGAAAGAGATTTGGAGGCAGAAGAAGGATAACTAAACAGGAATTCCTTGGATGTTAGAAAACCAAGGAATTTTTCTATGAAACAAGACAGATAGTCGCACTCTTATGAAAGAAGAACAGACAAGCAAAGAAAAAAGGAAAATAAAACTACTACTACCTTTGACAAATGAACTAAAT